>JACCDX011379429.1_pt1 | contig 17482 bp, 17 predicted proteins | sample 7449681 | NCBI WGS metagenome assembly JACCDX01 (sample SAMN15323450, study PRJNA562643) | freshwater metagenome | isolation source: river surface water | place: USA:Blue River Watershed | collected 2017-08-18
AAATAATGAGTAAAATTGTAACCCAGATTCTTGCACAAATTTTTTTTCAAAAATTCGCGCCTTTTGCATTATCCCTGATATCAGGGATAATGCAAAAATAAATCTGAATTAGATTAATAATTACTCTCTATGATTTTTTAAGAATTAATGGGAGGGGTATATTCAATTAGCTGAATTTGATTACTATTCAGGTTCAAGAAGTGCTGTTTCTGGTTATCAAGAAGGTATTGATAATGGATATTTTGATGAATTTTCTTGTGAGTTAGAAAAAGAAGACAATTCAGAACTGTGGAAAGTTGTAATTTATCCAATCGGCTTTATCCCCAAAAAAGCAATGAGTCAAAAAGATGCACACACGCTGCTTTTACAGATTGTACAAATTTAAAAAAATAAGTGGTAAAACTTAACCTCAAAAGAAAGTCGTCAGAACCAACAGCATTTTAATTTTCCGTTTATATTGGAATTCAATTCCATAATAAACGGCTAAGGAAATTAATTTGGTGATACAACCACCAGCTCTTCGAAAAACTTTTCTGTGCTTAAAAAATTTGACAAAAAAATCGGTCACGGCGCATTGATTTATTTTGTTGAGAAGGATTTCCCAATATCGCGGGATGTGACGGCAATTCTGGTTGGATATATATCTAAAACTTAATTACATGCCAAAACTTAACCTCAAAAAAGCCTCGCAAATTGCAGCGGTGGTAGCGGTTTCATCAACTGCAATTTATCAGTATTCCAGAACTGATTATAAACATTGGATTGATGCTGACAAAGATTGTCAAAACACTAGGCAGGAAGTTTTGATTGCTGAAAGTTTAGAGGAAGTGACGCTTGATAAAAAAGGCTGTGAAGTGATTAAAGGAAAATGGTATGATCCTTACACCGATAAATATTTTACCAATCCAAGTGACCTTGATATTGATCATTTTGTTCCGCTTGGAGAGGTTGATAGAAGTGGTGGCCACGAATGGTCAAAAAGCAAAAAGATGGAATATGCCAATGATTTGGAGATGGAAGAAGTTTTGATTTCTGTTGATAAAAGTGCCAATCGCTCAAAAGGCGATAAAGATCCATCTGATTGGCTGCCACCTAACAAGAAATTTCAATGCGAATATATTAAGACTTGGCAGAAGGTTAAAAAGCAGTGGAAGCTAGGTATGGATTATAAAGAAAAAGCATTCATTGAAGCAAAAAGCAAAGAATGTGAGTTAAAGTAAGATTTCAAAGCCTATAGAGCTTATTATCTTACCTATTGACTGTCAGAAAAATATATGTTATTTTCTGACAACGTAATATCAAATATTGAGGTCTTTACCTTATGATTACTGATAAAATTTTAAGAAAAATAAAAGCGAAAAAAAGAGGCTGGGTTTTTTGTGCGAAGGATTTTCATGATCTTGGAACAAGGAATGCCATCGATAAAACCTTGTCGAGAATGGCTGACGATAAAGCAACTGATGACGGCAATAAAATTATCCGAGTTGTCAGGGGAATTTATTATTATCCCGTAATTCAAGATAGCATCGGCATTATTCCACCAAACTTAGATGATGTTGCAAATGCAATTGCCCGAAATGCTGGAATTGCAATTTATCCATCTGGAGCAATGTGTGCAAATATGCTTGGGCTTTCTAATCAAGTTCCTTCACAAAATATTTATTGGACGCATGGTAAATCCATGACCAAGCAAATCGGAAAAAATTCGATAATTTTTAAACATATTAGAACTAACCCAATTCCAAATACTCCATCGGTTGTAATGATTGTATTAAATGCGCTGAACTATCTTGGAAAAAACAAAGTTGATGATGTGACAGTTACTAGATGTTCTAAGGTTTTGAACGATTCAGATAAAAAATATTTACAAAAAATGTCATCAAAAGTTTCTGGATGGGTTGCCGATTTTATCCCTAAAATTATTGCCGCCTAAAAATGAAAAAATTCATCACACTATCTAAAATTGAGAGAAAAAACCTAATTCAGAAAGCTGCTTTTGATTTGGGAATGAGGTTTGATGTTGTCGAAAAAGACATCTGGGTTTGTTATGTTTTAGACAAATTATTTTCGTTAAAAGAGCTGCAAGGAAAGCTTGTTTTTAAAGGTGGAACTTGTCTGTCAAAGGCTTATGGCTTGATTGAAAGATTTTCAGAAGATGTTGATTTGACGATTAGTAAATCCTGTTTGAATGCTGAAGGAGCTTCCAATAAGCCGAGAAAAATTGAGTCACGCATAAGACATGCAGCGGAAGATTTTGTGAAAGATGAAATTTATGAGCTGCTTAAAAAAACTTTTGCTAAAGATTTAGAGAATGGAAGTTGGGACTTGAGTTTTAGTGAGAAAGATAAGGCAACTCTGCTTTTTCAATTTCCTATCTCTAGTCCAAGCATTCCTTCAATCACAATTCCTTTTATACCATCAAACTACTACAACTACATCAAACCAAGCATAAAACTAGAATTCGGAGCACTTGGCGAAGATTGGCCATCTGAAGAAAAGAAAGTTGAACCTTACGCTAAAAAAATTCTGCCAGATTTCTTTGACGAATCGCAAGTTAAAGTTTTGGATGTTAAAAGAAATTTTCTTGAGAAGTTGTTGATTTTGCATTCCATATGCCTTCGTCCAATCGAAAAAACGCTAAAACATCATTATTCAAGGCATTATTATGATGTATTTTGTCTAATAAAATCAGGTGTCACCAAGGAAGCTTTAAAATTTCCAGAAATTTTGAAATCGGTCAAAGAAAACAAAATTACCTTTTGGAATGAAACCTGGGAGCCTTACAAAAATATCAATTCTTTCCATGATATTAAAGTAGTTCCAACTCAAGAATCACGCCTAAAAGAATTGGAATCTGATTACGATAGAATGAAAGAAATGTTCTTTGACAAACATCCAGATTTTTCAGATGTGATTGACGAATTAAGAAATTTTGAAAAGTCTCTAAAAATCTGATGTAATGCTGTTTATAATAGCCATTATAAGCTTTAGCGTCTATTATAAGATACATTAAGCGATCTATTGGTTGTTCAAATTTTCGAACTTTAAAATTAGATTTTTTAGCTTTTCCAAATCGGAGAATTTTATTGAACTGCTGAAAAATGAGATTTGTAGCCAGTTCCTTTCCTTTAAATAGCTATTTTGATAATGAACTAGAATTTCTTGGGATTCTAAGAAATTGCCCAACTTTTCAGATTGTTGAGATTGATCAAATTCGATAGTTGTAATCGCGCATGATTTCACTTTTTCACTAGCTACAATCTTGATTTTTTGCTGCCCTAGAAACTTAACCAGATCATCATTTAGTTTTTGAATTTTTGGAGTTTTATCTTTTTGTAAAATCAGTTCTAGTGAGTTATTCAAAGCCTTTAGCAAATTTGAAGAGAAGGTAAAAGGGATATTATTTTTTGCCTGATAAAACCCAATATCAAGATACTGGGCAATAGAGTTTTGAGGTTCTGGTTGGTGATTATGTAAGACAATTGCTATGCCAGCAAATGATTCTAATCCTTTGTTACTCGAAGCTGAGGCTAAATAAACTTTTGATAAATCAATTTGGTAAACACCAATTGAGCTAACGCAATCAACGCACACTTTAACATTTGTTTTTTCAGTGATTTCTAAAATTTGTTCTAAATCATTCATCATGCCAGTCGAGGTTTCGCAGTGAACAAACCAAATCCAATCAATTTTTTTCTTCAGCAAGATTTCTGCGATTTCGTGATAATCAAAAACTTCTCCCCAATTTTTTTTTAGACTATGAAAGTTTAAATTGTGGCGCGTTGCTTGATTTATAAGTCTTTCCCCAAATTCTCCGTTGGAAATGATCAAGCCAAATTCATTTCCTAGTGCCGATAAATTTGCTGAAATTGCTTCATTAGCAAGACTTCCACTACCCATCATCAAAGTGGCATATTTTGCTTTGGTAATAATTTTTAGCTTAGTTTGCACCTCGCTTACTAACTCAGAAAATTCTGAAGAACGATGTGAAATTGCAGATTGCGCAAAAGCTTTAGAAACTTTTGGTGAAATCATTACTGGACCAGAAAGAAAGCTGATTGGTTTTTTCATATCTTAAGTGCAATTGTTTCGTGAGTGATAAACATTGGTTGAAACTTAGCTTTTTCATCACCAACCAAATGAGCAAAAGGAACGAAGCCGATATGCTTATATAATTTTTCTTGTTTTGTGGTGCCTGATATCAAGGCAATGTCACAATCTTGGTTCAGAACATATTGCATTAGCTGCAGCGCAATTTGAAAAAATATTTTACCGCCACGATATTCTTTTTTGACGCTAAGAAGTCTTAATTCACAAGGTTTGGTCTTGCCCTGTGGAAAATACGAATCGAGATTTGGCAACTTATGATCAAGTGAAAATGGTCTCTGATTTCGGTAAGCAATCATCGCGATTAACTCATCATCTTTTTTGCAAATGAAGTAGGTGTTTTGGTGATGAAATTTATCTATAAGTTTACGTGATTCGCTTTGCTGATGTTGCGGAATTTCTTCAACGAACGTCTCATAATTTAAGCGAAATATTTGCTCAAACTCTTCTTCTGTGCTGGCAATTTTACAGGTTAGCATGTGCTTTTTTGAGGTGAGAAATGATTAACAAAATGATCGCAATAAAAATTGTCAGAATTGTGATTGGATCAAGAAAGAGCGGATAATAGTTCATCAAGATTAAGCTACTTGGTATCGTGGTTAAGACGCTTGCAACAATGCTGAGTTTTTGGTTATGCGTAATTAGCAGAAGTAAGAAAAGAACACCTAAAGAAATCAGCAACACCCAGAAATTTATCACAAAAATTATCGCGATAAAAACTACAACACCTTTACCACCTTTGAACTGAAGTTGTGCAGGAAATAAGTGTCCAAGCATTACGGCAATTGCGCTTGAGAAGAAGAGAATGGAAAAATTTGCATCTGACCTAAGAAAATAAATCGTCACACCAAGAGCTAAAATCGTCTTTAAAAAATCACCAACAAAAGTTATCACGAATCCTCTTTTGCCAAGAATTCTTCCAGCATTTCTTGCACCAACAGTTCCGCTATTTAAGGTTCTGATATCTTGTTTACTGAACATTTTCACCGAATATTAAGCGCTACAAAAACAACCAAGTGCGTAACTATAAAACAAAACCGCGACAAGATTGATGAATTCCATATTTATTTCCCCAATTCCACGATTAAGTTTATGATTTTATCTTTAACTTTCTGATTTTTTATTTTGTTCATAACATGAGCAGCTTTCATTGTTTGTAGGTCTTTTGGTTGATCGTTGTTAATTAAAACGCCCTCTAATCCTTCAAAGAAAAAATGTGGCGATATGTTTAGAATTTTTGCTATCTCGTAAAGCCTACTTGCCGCTATTCTATTTTCTCCACTCTCGTATTTCTGAAGTTGTTGAAACGATATCTCTAAATCGTGCGATAGAGAATATTGGCTAATGTTTAAAATTTTTCTTCTAAGCTTAACTCTACTGCCAATATGACGATCAATTTTATTCATAATCGTAATAAATTGTTGTGTTAAAAAATTTTGCAGATAAAATGAACACTGTTCAATTACCCATTAATTAAACAGTGTAAAATTAAATGGCAAGAAGAAATGATCACACCAAAGATGAGATTAGAGAAATGGTAATCAAAACCGGCTCTGATTTAATTGATAAATCTGGTTTTTCCGGATTTAGCACTCGTCAAATTGCTAAAGAAATCGGATATACTGTTGGAACTTTGTACAATGTTTTTGACAGCTATGACGATATAGTTTTTCACATCAATGCTACAACATTGGATGATATGAAAGGTTTCATGAAAGGAAAGTTGGAACCGAATTTGAGAAACTCTGCTGCAATTAAACAATTAGCTCATCTTTACATAGAATTCGCCAGCCAGAATTATAATAGATGGAGTGCGTTATTTGAGTATAGCATTCCAGAAGAATTGCAGCTACCTGAATTCTACAACAAAAAAATAGATGAGCTTTTTGCTATAATTAAAGACGTCCTGAAATGTTTTATCAAAGATGACTCAGAATGTTTAAAACACTCTAAGATAATATGGGCAAGTATTCACGGCATCTGTATTTTGAGTTTAACCAAAAAACTGAATGTTGCAGGACTAAATTCTGTTGAAGAACTAACAAGTCAGTTAGTAGATAATTACTTACGAGGCATAGATAAATGATTCGTAAACTTTTACTGATACTCGGCCTTAATTTATCCATTCTATCCTCAAAAGCTGATGCTGAAGTTTTAGAGCAAAAAGGCGATTATGTCATAATTTTACACGGAATTGCTAGATCGAGCAAAAATATGGAATCTCTGGCTCAAAATCTAGAAAGAGAAGGCTTCCAAGTAATTAACCTTAATTACCCATCAACATCACATAACATAGAAGATTTAACCAACATCATTCATAAGGAAATTTCGGCGAAAATCATACCAAATAAGACAGTTCATTTTGTTGGTTATTCAATGGGTGGCTTGATGGTTCGCGCCCTAATTCACAAATACGAATATTCAAATCTTGTAAAAGTTGTTCAATTAGCTCCACCCAACCAAGGTAGCGAAATCGCAGACTTACTAAAGAATTTTTGGCCTTACAAAAAAATATATGGCCCAGCAGGACAACAGCTAATCACCGATCAGTCTTCAATTAAACATCTTCTTGGTGAAGTCACTTACGATCTCGGGGTAATTGCTGGAGATACGGCAATTGATCCAATATGCTGGAGCCTAATTCCAGGAAAAAACGACGAAAAGGTATCAATTGAGCGCACCAAGCTAAAAGGCATGAAAGATCACATTGTTGTCAGCGCATCTCACACTTTTTTTCCATCAAATAAAGAAGTTCATAACCAAACTTTATACTTTTTAAAAAACGGTAATTTTAAACACTAAACCAATATGAAAAACCAAACTCATCTTCTCAGATCACAAAGATTTTTGCCACTTTTCATCACGCAATTTTTCGGAGCTTTTAACGATAACGTTTTCAAAAATGCCTTTCTGATTTGGTTTACTTACGACATTGCAACGAAGCTAAATATGAACGCGCAACTGATGGTTACAATCGCTTCAGGATTATTTGTTTTACCATTTTTTCTTTTCTCAGCTCTAGCCGGACAAATTGCTGATAAATTCGAGAAATCAAAAATTGTTCGAATCATTAAAGTTGCCGAAATTGCGATTATGGCTTTCGCGTTTATCGGTTTTTATTTCGAAAATATTTATCTGCTTTTGTTGTTGGTTTTCTTGATGGGAATTCATTCCACTTTCTTTGGTCCAATTAAATACAGCCTTCTTCCTGAAACTCTTAAAGATAACGAACTAGTAAGCGGAAATGCTTTGATTGAAGGTGGAACTTTCTTGGCAATTTTGCTGGGCACAATTCTTGGTGGCGTTGTGATTAGATCACAAAATGGCATCGAAATTATTTGTGCCGCAGTTGTACTTTTTGCTGCAATTGGCTATGTCGCAAGTCGCTTCATTCCCAAAACTACAATTTCTGATTCTGCTTTACAAATCGGCTTTAATATCTTCTCACAAACTTGGAAAATCATCGGCTTCGCCAAAAAAGAAAATACGGTTTGGCTTTCAATAATTGGCATTTCGTGGCTCTGGTTTATTGGCCTGACATTCCTTTCACAATTTCCAATCTACACAAAAAATATCATCAATGGCGACGAATTTATCGTCACACTTTTCTTGTCAATTTTCTCAATTGGCATCGGCGTTGGATCTGTGATGTGTAACAAACTACTTAAAGGACAAATCAACGGAAATCTTGTGCCTCTTGGCTCAATCGGCATTTCACTGGGAATTTTATTTTTCTGTTTCGCGAGCAATATTTATCAAACACCCGAAAGTATAATCAGCCTTGGGGAATTTTTTGCGAATAGCTTAGCCAGCTATCTAATAGTTCTAAGCTTGCTCGTGATCGCAATATTTTCAGGCGTTTACATCGTTCCGCTTTATGCCATCATGCAGCACCGATCAGACAACAAATATCTCTCACGCATTGTCGCTGCAAACAATGTTCTAAACGCTTTGTTCATGGTTGCCTCGAGCTTTGTTATTGTTGGCCTTATAGCGCTACAACTAACTCTGATCCAAATCTTTTTAACACTCGCAATCTTCAACATTTTTGTCTTTTTCTTCATCCGTAAAATTGTTAACAAAAACCTAAATCGCCATGCTTAAAAACTTACTTCGCCTCACTTTAACCAAACTTTACAAAGTCGAGATCAAAGGTTTAGAAAATTACCAAAAAGCCGGAAATCGTGTTTTGATTGTCGCTAATCACCTGTCATTTTTGGATGCAATTTTGTTGGCCGTTTTTCTGCCAAATCGCCCAATGTTTGCGGTTAACACTTTCATTTCTAGACAATGGTGGATGAAACCATTTCTTGCACTGGCTGAAACTTTTGCCCTTGATCCAACCAATCCAATGGCGGTTAAAAGCCTGATCAATGAAATTAAAAAAGATAAAAGATGCGTAATTTTTCCCGAAGGAAGAATAACCGTCACTGGTTCATTGATGAAGATCTATGAAGGTCCAGGAATGATTGCCGACAAATCTAATGCGATGATTTTGCCAGTGCGTCTTGATGGTGCACAGTTCTCACCTTTTTCGCGCTTGAAAGGTCGCGTTAAAATTCACGCTTTTCCAAAAATTACGATTACAATTTTAGCACCACAAAAATTTGAAGTGGAGAAAGAAATCACCGGTCGCGATCGTCGTGCAGCAAATGCTGACAAGCTTTATGACATTATGACCGAAATGTTGTTTGAAAGCTCTGATTACAAAAAAACTTTGTTTTCTTCACTTTTAGATGCCGCAAAAATTCACGGAAAAAATCATGAAATTATCGTTGATGTTGAGCGCAAACCACTTTCCTACAAACAGCTAATTACTCGCAGCTTTGTTCTTGGAAAGCAAATCGCTAAAGAAACCGTGATCGGCGAATATGTTGGTTTGATGCTTCCAAATATGAACACCAGCATTGCAACATTCTTTGCCATGCATTCAATAAATCGCGTACCAGCAATGATCAACTTTTCAACTGGCGGAGCAAACTTCATTGCCGCTTGCCAAGTTGCAAAAATTAAAACTATTTTTACTGCTAAAAAATTTATCGAAGGCGCGAAACTACATAAGCTTGCTGAAGCGGCAGAAAATGAAAAAATCAGAATAATTTATCTTGAAGACATCGCTAAAAAAATCGGCATTTTCGACAAAATTTGCGGCCTTCTCAAAGCATGTTTTGCTGAAAAATTTTACCAACCAACTTCCGCTGAAAACGCGGCTGTAATTCTTTTTACTTCTGGCTCAGAAGGAACTCCAAAAGGTGTGGTTTTGAGTCACGAGAATATTCAAGCTAATCGTTTTCAACTTGCTTCACGCGTTGATTTTTCAAGCAAAGATACAGTTTTTAACGCACTGCCAATTTTCCATTCTTTTGGCTTAACTGGTGGAACTTTATTACCGATTTTATCAGGAATAAAAACCTTCTTTTACCCTTCTCCGCTTCACTATCGCATCGTGCCAGAATTGGTTTACGACACCAATGCCACAATCATGTTTGGCACTAACACTTTCCTTTCTAACTATGCGCGTTTTGCCAACGCTTACGATTTTTATTCAATTCGTTATGTCTTTGCTGGCGCAGAAAAACTTGATGAAGAAACGCGCAAAATTTGGTCAGAAAAATTCGGCGTAAGAATTTTTGAAGGCTACGGTGCGACTGAAACCGCACCAGCACTTTCAACCAACACACCAATGCACAATAAGCCGGAAACTGTTGGAAGATTGATGCCTGGAATTAAATCAAAATTCGAAGAAATTCCAGGAATCACTGATGGCAAAAAACTTTTGGTAAGCGGACCAAATGTTATGAAAGGATATTTGCTATCATCAAATCCCGGAGTGATCACACCGACTCAAGATGGCTGGTACGACACTGGCGACATTGTAGCAATAGATGATAAAGGCTACATCTCAATCAAAGGTCGCGCAAAACGTTTTGCCAAAATTGCTGGTGAAATGGTTTCTCTAACCGCGACTGAAGTTAACATCGCCAAAATCGATCCAAAATCAGCGCACGCGATTGTTGCAATTCCAGATCCTAAAAAAGGTGAGCAATTAGTTTTGATGACCACCAGCCAAACCTTAAAACGCTCTGATATTTCCACCTACTTCAAAGAAAACCAGATCACTGAACTTTCTGTTCCAAAAGAAATTATTGTGGTCGAAAAACTACCACTGCTTGGAACTGGAAAAATCGATTATGTTACCGTAAAAAATTTCATCACAAATCAAACCACGTAAAACCATGACCAAACTCACCATATCAATCGCTGGAACCGGAATATATTTACCAGAAAAAATTATAACTTCTGAAGTTTTGGACCAAAAACTTGGTAAAGAATCAGGATGGGTTCAAAACAAATCTGGTCTAATAAAAAGACATTTTGCTTCAGACCATGAAACAACTTCTTTTATGGCGATGAAAGCAGCTATTCAAGCTGTTGAGAATTCTGGCATTAAAATGAGTGATATTGATTGTATTATTAGCGCATCTGGAGGAATGGAACAGGCAATTCCAAGCACTTCTTCTATAATTAGCAGAACTTTAGGATTAGAAAAATCTGGGATTACCACCTTTGATGTTAATAGTACCTGTTTGAGCTTTCTGTCAGCTTTGGATATAGCTTCATGCATGATTAAGGCTGGAAGGTTTAATCATGTTTTAATTGTTTCTAGCGAAATTCCATCACTTAGCATGAATTGGCGAGATATGGAAAGCTGTATTATTTTTGGAGATGGATCGGCTGCAGCAGTAGTTACAAATATTTCAGAAAAATCTAAAAATAATATTCAGGTCTTATCATCACATTTTGCAACTTATAGTGACGGAATTGAACACTGCCAAATCAGATCTGGTGGCACTAAATTACATCCCAACAAAGGAGGAAATGACTATGCTAAATATGCCTTTTTTGAAATGAATGGAAAAGCAACTTATAAATTTACTGCAGAATTACTTCCAAAATTTCTAAAAAATTTATTCGATAAAGCTGGTCTAAAAATTTCTGACATTGATTTATTCATACCTCATCAAGCAAGCAAATTAGCTATTCGCCACCTTCAAGATAGAATAAAGATTCCAGAAGAAAAGTTGATCAATATTTTTCCAGAAAATGGGAACCAAGTTGCAGCTTCAATTCCAAGTGCTTTGCATCATGCTTTTATAAACAGCAAGATAAAAAACGGTGACAGAATTTTGCTTTTAGGCACCAGTGCCGGAATTTCTGTTGGTGGCATGTTGTTACAATATCAAACCGAATAGAACCATGATTCTTGATTATAAACTAATTGCCGTTGGACACTGTAAACATCCAGAATTTATAACGATTAAAGGCGGAAAATGGTGTGCAAAAAAATATCCAGCTTTATGTGCCTTAATCAAACACCAAAGCTATGGTTATATTTTGTATGACACTGGCTACTCCGAAAGATTCTTTGATGAAACTAGAAAATGGCCATTTTCGCTCTATAAAAGATTCACTCCTGTAACCATTGAAAAAGAAGATCAAATAGAATCGCAACTCACCAAACTTGGTATCTCAAAAGATGAGATATCTTTAATTGTTTTATCTCATTTTCACGCCGATCATATTGGCAGCGTTAAAGATTTTCCGAATGCTAAAATCATCTGCAGCAAAAATGCTTTCGATGCAGTAAAAAATAAAAAAGGTTTTTTGGCTTTACAGAAAGGCTATTTAAAAAATTTACTACCCGAAAATTTCCTTAACAGGGCTGAATTTATTGAAGATAAAGCTTTCATTAGTCTTGATGAGAAATTGCACCCTTTCACTTCGGGATATGATTTACTTGGTGATAGAAGTTTAATTGCAATTGAACTTCCTGGACACGCCATTGGACAAATGGGAATATTTTTTAGGCAACAACCACAAGATATTTTTCTAATTGCTGATAGCTGCTGGTCAAGCGAAGCTTACAAAAAATTAAAATCACCACACCTTATAACTTATCTGATTCACGATAACAAAAACGCCTATCAAACAACTTTAAAAAAGCTGCATCTGCTTTATAAGAACAATCAGAATATCAAAATTATCCCGTCGCATTGCGATGAAATTTGGCAAGAAATTATGAGGGATAAAAAATGAAAGACATCACAACAATTTTGTATCATTTCTTTAACACCAAAAGGCTCGAAAAGAAATTTAAAACAAAAGAAGAATTACAAATTTGGCAGCAAATAAAAATCGATTCTTTGATTAAAAAAACTCTATCAAATTCACCATTTTATCAAAAATATCTCCACCTTCCTTTTAGTGAATTTCCAATCATTAACAAAAAAATAATGATGGACAATTTTACTCACATTAACACAGCAAAAATCACTAAAGAAGAGGCTTTGAAAACGGCATTTGCAGCAGAAGAAAGTCGTGATTTTTCTCCGATGATTGGTGACATTAGCGTTGGATTATCTTCAGGAACTTCTGGCAGTCGCGGCATTTTTATGGCAAATAGTTCTGAACGTCTCAAATGGGCTGGAATTATGTTAGCAAAAGCTTTGCCAAATGGGATTTTTTCTTCTTACAAAGTGGCTTTTTTTCTTCGCGCTAATAATCGCCTCTACACTTCGGTTAGAAAAAGTCGTAATATAGATTTTAATTTCTTTGATTTGACCCAGCTATTTTTGCAGCATTTAGATATTTTGCAGAAATATCAGCCAAATCTTCTAATCGCACCAGCAAGTGTTTTACTTCAGCTAGCAAGAGCGCAAGAACAAGGAAAAATTAATATTTCTCCAATTAAAATATTTTCAGCCGCTGAAGTGCTTGATGCTTTTGACCGCGAATATATTGAAAAAATCTTTCAGCAACGTTTAGACGAAATTTATCAATGTACTGAAGGATTTTTAGCTATTACCGACAAATCACAAAGACTGCGCCTTAATGAAGAATATCTTTATATCGAGAAAGAATGGATAGACAAAAAATCCGGACGATTTGTTCCAATTATTACCGATTTCAGCAGAACTACTCAGCCAATTGTACGTTACCGCTTGGACGATGTGTTGATCGAAGATTTTGGCGATGAGCCATTTACATATCTAAAAGCAATTGAAGGTCGGTGTGATGACATATGTTTTCTTGAATCAGAAAAAAACCATCAGTCCGTTACAATTTTTGCTGAAATTTTGCGCAACGCCTTTGCTACAACAAAATCTGATTTCAACGAATATAAAATAATTCAGCATTCAGCTAGTAAGTTTGAAATCATGCTAGAACCAGCTTCAGATATGATTTTGCAAAAAAATATCAGCGAATCATTTGTAAAAATGTGTGAAAAGCAATTTTGCAAAGTCCCAGAGCTACAATTTACGAAATATCAATTTCCACCTTCTAACCAAAAACTAAAACGCATCGAAAACAGATGCAAAATTCCAGAAAATTTATGAGTAAAAGAATTTTAATTACAGGAACCAGTGGATTTCTTGGAGGAACTTTAGGACAGCATTTAAGAAGCTGTGGCTATCATGTTACTGGAATAAGCCGCAGAAAATCACGAGAAGGATCGGTTGATTTGCATGTGACGCACGATTTGATAAATCCTTTACCAGACAATTTTGGTAAATTTGATGTGTTATTTCATGCCGCAGCTTTAGCATCTCCATGGGCAAGCCCAAAAGATTTTCGTCTTAATATTGAGCAGGCAAGTCAAAACATCGTTGATTATGTGAGAGTGAATAAAATACCGCGTTTGATTAACATCTCATCAACTTCGGTACACTATATAATGGCTGATCAATATGATATTTCAGAAGAAACTCCACTTCCAAAGAAAGCAATAAACCAATACGCAGAATCGAAATTAGCAGCAGAAAATTTAATACTTAAAAATATTACCGATGCTTTAAGCGTAAGACCAAGAGCAATTTATGGACCAGGTGATACTGTTTTACTTCCTCGCTTACTTAGAGCTGCAAAAAATGGCATGTTACCACAAATTATCAGAAGTGATGGACTTTCGCCACGTAACGATCTGATTTATATCGGCAATTTGGTTAACATTCTTGAGGCCGCAATTGACAAGAAAATTAGTGGCGTGATTAATGTTACTGACAATAACACGGTGAATACAGACGAGCTTTTATCTGATATTTTTAAAAGGCTTAATTATCCAAAACCTAAATTTAACCTAAGCGTAAATACTGCAATGCGAGTTGCAAAAACCGCAGAATTTTTATCAAAAACATTAGCAGGCTGGAAAGAACCACCAATTACTCAATTTGGAGTTTCGGCGTTAGTTCATAGCAAAACTTTCAATGTTGAAAAAATGCTAAATGTTTTTGGCGCACCTAAATACACAACTAAAGAAGGTGTAGATGCTTTCATTGAGTGGTATAAAAACGATAATAAAATTGGTGGTTAATATGTTCGTTTTCTTTGTGATTCTGATTCTTTCCTATGCACTTCTATCGCTTTTTCGTGCTCTTATCGCTTTTCTAGAAATACGAAAACAGCAAAAATTTATTTCTACTTTACCGACAATCTCCGAAAAAAATGTTACGGTTTTACAGCCAATTCTTGGTGGAGATCCTGCTTTATCTTGCTGCCTTGAAACTAACTTAAAAAACACTCCATTAGCACCATTTATATGGCTGCTTGATGAAAATGATGAAGAAGGAATCAATGCTGCAAAGCGGGCTATTCTTTCTAGCAAAGCAACAAATGTCGAATTACAAATCAACCCAGCTCCTCCAAAAAATCTCAATCCAAAAATGTGGAAACTGGCTTTGGGAATCAAAAGTGTAAGAACAGAATTCTTAGCATTTCTTGATGATGATACCATGTTACCAAAAGATAGCTTAAGCAAATGTGCGGTAATTGCAGATCGTGGCAATTTGGTGACAGGATTGCCGTTATACTCTTCGCACAAAAATATTTTATCGCGCCTAGTTAGTGGTTTTGTTAATTCTAGCTCAATAATTACTTATTTGCCAACCAGCTATTTCAAGATGTCCAACACCATAAACGGCATGTTTTCAACTATGCGCTCTAGTGATATAAAATTGAATGATTTTGAGTCTATTATGTCAGGAGCTACTGATGATTATGCTTTAGCTAAAATCTTTAAAAACAAAGGACTAGGAATTACTCAAACAATTGTTACGCATCCAATTATTACGACAATTTCATCTTTTTCACATTACAACAGCTTGATGAAAAGATGGATGGTTTTTGCCAGAATTTATCTTCGTGAGAATCTGAACTTATCTTTGTCATTGTTGATAGTTGTGCCATCAATTTTGCCGCTTTTGTTGATTCTAACGGCAGTTGTAATTGATCCGTTATTTTTTATTCCAGTAACTTTTTTTGTTATGTTGATCAAAGCTATGATGTTGAAAATATTGCGCTCAAAGCTTGGATTTCAAACTAAAAAAGTAGATATGTTTTTTGAGATCATCGCCGAGATAATTTCGCCATTTTATTTCTTATTGGCCTCAATTCATCATGATAAAATTACATGGAGGAAGAGTAATTTTAGTTTAAGTCAATCAGGAAAAATCAAAAATGATCTGTAAAATAATTCCTGAGAAGAACCATTTTATAAGATTTGGTAAAGCAGCTTTAATAAATTTTTTAATCTTTTTTGCAATTTACCCTACACTCAATTCTTATTCCCTTGGAAGAGAATTGCACAAAATGTATTTCACTTGGGAGCTTTCAATTCCTCTGATTGATTGGATGATATTACCTTACCTGTCGATGAATTTCTTTTTCTTGGTTCCGTTGTTTTTTATTAGCACAGAGAAAATTTCTCAATTGTCACTGGCTTGCGTCATTTCAACAATTAGTGCTGGGTTAATATTTTACCTTTATCCATGTCAGCTGGGATTTATTCGCGAAGTGCCACAAAATTTTTCTATTCTTTATCAAAGCTTGTTTGATGTAGACAAACCCTTCAATTTATTTCCTTCACTACACATCACTTATCCAATTTTATTTGTTATTTTTTGTCGCAAAAATTTTGGAACCATATCCAGAATAATAGTTTTTCTTTGGCTAATTTTGGTGATGATGTCGATAGTTCTCACTCATCAACATCACATCTTAGATGTAATAGCTGGAATTTTACTGGCTTTAGCTTCGTACCAAATTAGCCAAAAACTTTTTCGGTCTTCAGAAGAAATAAGCGGATCGGAATATATAAAAAAACTCTCATCTCTTTCTTTGGAAGAATCAGAATTAAAAAAATGCGATTATCGATTGTTACTACTTACCGGACAGTCTTCTTTTAACAGTAGTGTTTTGGATGATAATAAGAGAATTTTTTTGCAAAAAATTGCCGCCAATAATGCAAATTTTAATACTTCTTTCGTTGGCTTTCCATGGCACTCTGAGTTTAATTCCCAGAAGAAAAAGGCATCTTTTGCAATGTCCCGCATACGAAATGCTATGCAATATTTATGGTTAAGAAATAATAGCAAATATCAGGAAGGTGTAGAACGAATAATCCATCATGCCATTAAAATCACAAATCAACAACTAGTGTTTATAACTGGCAGTTGCGGTATACAACATCTTCTTTGTGCCTTGAAAAAATATCAAAAAACGAATCTTTGCCATATCAAAATTATTGCTCTTGGTCCAGTTAGCAAAGATATGACAACCAATCTGGGTTTATATGACCTGCATCTCGTTCAAGGAAAGCGAGATTTTTGGAGCAAAATCTTATGGAACGGAAAAAAGCAAACTATCATCCTGATTGTGGCCATCTCGAATATTATGAATGTCCAGAAATATTCACGCTAGTTAATGAACTTATAAAAGGCTTAAACCAACAAACACAAAACCAACACCACAAACTATGATCAAAAAAATAACTTTATTAACACTCATCGTTTTATTCTGCTGAAGCTTTGTTAAGCTAGGCGGCAATTTCGCTGGTCAACCTGAAGAGATAGATAAAAATATTAGCGATGGTGCAAAAAAGCTAATTGAAAGCGCTTACGCAGATGTTGATCCGAAAAATCTGCATGATCATCACGTTCATCTTGTTGGAATTGATGAAAAAGTTGGAACGCAAGTTAATCAAAAAATGTTGTCATGGCTTCATCCATTTCACAGAATTAAAACTCAAATTTATTTAAGCGCGGCTGGAGTTGATGATATAAAAAATGCCAATGAAGAATATATCGAGCGCCTTGTTCGCCTGATTAAAAGCAATAAAAACCACGGTAAATTTCACATTTTGGCTTTCGATCATAACTATACCCCTCCCCATTAATTCTTAAAAAATCATAAAGAGTAATTATTAATCTAATTCAGATTTATTTTTGCATTATCCCTGATATCAGGGATAATGCAAAAGGCGCGAATTTTTGAAAAAAAATTTGTGCAAGAATCTGGGTTACAATTTTACTCATTATTT
>JACCDX011841043.1_pt1 | contig 17477 bp, 25 predicted proteins | sample 7449681 | NCBI WGS metagenome assembly JACCDX01 (sample SAMN15323450, study PRJNA562643) | freshwater metagenome | isolation source: river surface water | place: USA:Blue River Watershed | collected 2017-08-18
GAATATAGGACAGGTCCTTATTCCAAGAAATTTGCTCCTTGCCAATAATGGAGATATAAATGTTTAGCATTTCTGAAGAGACTAAAACTGCCGCTGTTGAAAAGATGAAAGAAATTCTTGGCCCGGATATTCCTGAGGACAAGTTGCTCGAAGCATTTGAGGCTGCTGTTCGAATTGTCGCTCGTAGTTTCGGAATGTAATTATGGACAAGTGGGACGAATTAAAGCTCTTAATCAAAGCTGATTTGTCTCACGCCGTCCACTACTCTTTTGAGCGGGCGGCTGAGCATTCGCAATTGAATAGAGTTAAAAGATGGATGGAATACTTAGAAGAGAAAGAGGCTAAAGAAAATGAGCGACAAGATCGAGGAACTGAAGGAACTTCTGAAGAGGTATGAACTTGCTCTTGAGGAAGAAGTTTGGTCTTCAAAACTTGGGAAGTTTATTCCCTTTAGAGAGATGCCTAAAGTAAAACAAATTCTCGAAGAAAAAGCACCAGAACCTGCTCCTAAAAAAGACGAATAAATAATATCTTTGTAAGGAGTTTAGTATGAAAGAATTAGTTTTCGCTGTTATGACCATGTGCGTTGGTCTTCCTGACTGTTCTGTACATAGAGAACAACATCAATTAAGAATCGAAAGAAAAGACTGCGGAACACATAAAACTCAAATGCCTGCTAATGGTGAATGGGTTGACAGCGAAATTAGATTTAAGTGCTAATTTAGCATAAATAACATTGGCATTTGCCAACAGAGATAGTATATTAATACTATTACACACACAAGGAGAGACACAATGAAGACATTAATCGCAGCTACCCTATACACATGCCTAAATCTTAGTGGAAACAATGTATGCCAGTATAAGGAAGTTCATCTAGATAGAGCCGCTTGTAAGAGCGGTGTTATCGAGCAGACTCTTCCAAAGGGATCAGAGTTAAACAAGATTAAGATTGCTACTGTATGTAAAGGGTAATATTGTTATTATTTGTTCCAATTATTTTGATTTGCTCAAACAATGTACCAGATATTGAATGTAAGTCAGAAAATAAAAATGTAAGTGTTACGATCGGGGAGCCTCAGAATTCCCCGATGTCATGCTTGATGGCGGGGCAGACTCAAGTGGCGGGACTAGCGATTGCTCCAAAAGAAAGCGAACCATATTATGTTAGGATAAGATGTGTTCCAAAAGTTATTGAAAATTGAAGGACAGAAGATGACCACATTTACGCTCTCGACAGGTGAGAACATTGTACTAGAAAAAGTAGAATCGATTACACAAGTTGATCATAAGCAAGGTTATAAAGGTGCCCTCTATGAGTATACAATATTCATGGATTCGGGTCGCGAGATTTCTGTTTCTGATGAAAACAATATTTCTTTAATTAAAGAGCAAGAATCATTGCTCAAAGCAATTTCCAAATTAAAATGAAACTCAAAGAGCTAGGATTTTGGCTCTTGGATTTCGTAGCAGCTCTAACTTCTTGGTTGCTTCTAGGTATTGTTATTCCAAATTGGAACATTGTGGTAAAAGAAATTCACGAAAAATACTTCAAGAAAGTTGACAAGGATCACTAAGGCTGCTAAATTATAAAAGTAAGATGCGCTTGTGGTGGAATTGGTAGACACACTGGATTTAGGTTCCAGCGGGAAACCATGGGAGTTCGAGTCTCTCCAGGCGCACCAACAACAAAGAGGATGACATGAAGATTAGTGATAAGCTCGTTAAGGTTGATACTTCGTTTAGCGTTAGCCGCTATGATAATGGATTCTTAATTGAAGTTAGCGGACGTAATAAGGACGAAGATTACAAAACTGCTAAGGTTCTCGTTAAGACCGTTGATGAGCTTGTTGAGCTTGTTAAGGAAGCTGTTACTATGGAGATTGATGAGTAATGTCATTCCGTGAGAAGCTGTCCAAAGTAAAATTAGTTATCACAGATGTGGACGGTGTTCTCACTGACGGTAAGATCTATTATAGCGAGCATGGTGAAACAATTAAAGAGTTTCACGCTCGTGACGGCTTTGGTGCTTTAATGTTAAAGAAGATGGGCATCAAAATTGCTGTTGTAAGCGGTCTCGGTTCAAATGCTCTACGAAAACGTGTAGACGACTTAGAAATTGAATACGGTCATTATTATGTTAAAGACAAGGCCGCAGTATGTAAGGAGATTATGGAAGAACTAGAAATAAAACCGGAACAGGTTGTTTGTATCGGTGACGAGATTATAGATCTTCCAATGTTCGAAGTTTGTGGAATATCATATGCTGTAAATGATGCTCCGCAGTATATAAAACAAAAAGCTCAGAGAGTTCTATTTGCTAAAGGTGGCGAAGGTGCTTTCCGAGAAGTGGTAGATGAGATTGTAGAAGCGAAAGGTTTGCCCTTTACTTATTTTGTATAAGGGCCAACTATGGACCCTTAGCTCAGTAGGTAGAGCGGGAGACTTTTAATCTCTGTGTCCTGGGTTCGAACCCCAGAGGGTCCTCCAATTCTATTCAGGTAGACTAAATAAACAGTATTAAGGAAGTCTACCTAATGAGAACTAAAGATAGAACATTTGAATGTCTTTATTGCGGCGAAGATGTAAAATGGAAAGGTTATAGCACTACCCACAAATATTGTAATAATACTTGTTCTTCTAAACATAAACATCAGTTAGTTTATGAAAGAAATAAAGAACTTTTTTCTAAAGGAGAGTTAAAAAGGCGTGTAGCAATCAAGCCTATTTTAATTGAACTGTTTGGAAATAAGTGTTCTATATGTGGACAAGAAAGTCTCCACAATGGGAAGTCTTTAACAATGGTATTAGATCATATAGACGGTAATGCTACTAATAACACACCAGACAATTTAAGACTGGTGTGTCCAAATTGTGATAGTCAACTACCTACATTCAAAGCAAGGAATAGAGGTAATGGCAGAGCAAAACATGGATTGAAATGGTATAGCAATCAATAAGATTGACTATATCATATATAGAATATATTATGTAGGAATATTGGGGTGTCGTCTAATGGTAGGACTGCGGATTTTGATTCCGCCTATCGAGGTTCGAATCCTTGCACCCCAGCCAAACATAAATACCATATGCGGGCGTAGCTCAGTGGTAGAGCATCTCGTTGCCAACGAGAATGTCGTCGGTTCGACCCCGATCGCCCGCTCCACTCTTCCTTATATACATTTGACAAATCCATTAAATCTGTTATAATACAAATACTAAGGGAGATTCAAATGCCTTTTACAATTTGTTACGTTTGGGAAGATTTGGATGTTCCAGCCAAATTTGGTCCTGAACAAAAGTTCGGAGATCACTATTCTCCAGCGACTACTCTCGAACAAGCATTAATCGAAACAGAAGCGTATGCTCGAAGCACGTTAGGTCGCCAAAAGCACAAGTGGGACAACGGACGTATTAAACTCCACAAGATGTGGGATGTGACTGAGTATGCTAAACTAAAAGGCAGATTTGGTCCTCACCAAAAAGTAGACGATGTCATCCGTCCAGTTATTGGGCATCATATTAGAGCCGACGTTCATAAAATCGATGCCGATACACTTATTGCTCGAGTTAACAAAGAACTTATTAAACATAACCAACCTCTTCCTGTTGCAGGGCTTGCCGCCTGGCAGGCTCGTGCTGCTCGAAATGTTCTTGATAGCGTGGAAGAAGGTAATTGTACTATTCTAGCTGAGTTGTGCGCTCGCTTCGGTAAGACTATTTGGAGTGGAGCACTTGTCCGCGAAACAGATTCTCCCTTAACTATTGTTGTCAGTTATGTTCTTACCAGCTTTTCTAGTTTCGAAAAAGACTTAACTAGTTTTGATCAATTCAAGAATCTTGTCCTTGTTGATTCAGCTGACCCAAATTATCAAATTATTGTTAACGATGCGTTAGCTAACAAAAAGCAGGTTGTTGTTTTTCTTAGTATGTGCGCTGGTGAGCAGAGACAGAACAGATTAGATTATCTGTTCAATCTTCCTTATGATCGACTTGTTATTGTAGACGAAGCTGACTTTGGTGTTCACAAGGCTGGACAAGCCGATCCGCTAAAGGCTGCTCGTAAAGATAATGACACTGTTATTTTAATGACTGGCACTAATGCTGATAAGGCTGCTAGTACGTGGCTTGTTGATCACATGCTTAGTGTTGTCTATCCGGAACTTATTATGGAAAAGAGAAGCGGACAAACCGTTTACAATATTCCTTTACAATACTTCGATGTTGATCCAACACGACATCAATTAGTTGTTGATGTTGAATTTTATCAAGCTGACTTAACTAATGTCGTAGAATTTGCTAGACAAACAGAGCCCGACTTATTTGTTGAAGATGGCATTTATCTTCCTAGTTGGTCTAAAACTGCTGCTAATCCTGTTAGAGCAAAAGGATTTATAACTCAAATGTTAAGAGCTATGTTCTATGGAGAAGGCGACGATACATCTCTTAACATGGACGAGCAGTTTAATCTTCGTCCGGGGCAAGTCGGTTTGCGGGTTGCCATGATGTTTGTTCCGGGTAGTACAACTAATGCTAATCTTGCAGATGTCGCTGCTATTGCATCACAAGCATTAGGCGGTTATCATATTATTCCGGTCTACGGAGATACTATGAAGAACCGAAACGCTGAAAAGAAGGTTAAAGAAGAAATTGAAAAGGCGTTCAAGTTAAACCAACACGTCTTGTTAATTAGTGCTGGAATGGCTCAGCGTAGTTTCTCCGTTGGCGATATTACAGAGTTGTATCTTGCATATGACGCAGGAGACAATGGTGCTACGATCCAAAAGATTAGTAGAGCATTAACGCCTAATCAAGTTGGCAAGATTGGACGAGTTGTTAGTTTGAGTTTTGACCCAAATCGAGACGATAAGTTCGACTCACTTATTATCGAGACTGCTGTTAACTATAAGAAAAATCAAAAGTTAACAAGTGCCAAAGATTCTCTGAAAGATGTTCTTAAGACTGTGAATATCTTTAAGTGTGCCGAAGGAGGTCGTATTGCTGTAGAAGCAGACTCTTATTTGGAACAAGCTATTGAACGTAATAGCGTGAGTCGCGTTGTTGGTAAGGTTGCTGATCTTACTAAACTAACTCCGAAAGAACTCCGTGCTGTTGCAGATGGTAGTATAGAAGTTTACCAATCTGCTAAACAAGAAGCAGCACAACGAGGTAAAACACGTTTAAATGGCAGAAAAACTCCAAGTGGAAGCAATCAGTCTGATGAGAAGATAACTGCCAATCTAATTGCAGATGCTCGTAAGATGATTACTACTATCATTGAGAATATGGATATCATTGTCTTTGGAACAAATACTAAAATTCTACACGATGCCTTTGAAGTTATTTCGGGTGATCCGGATAAACTTACAGCAATTAAAGAAGAATTCGGTATAGATTTCGAACTGATAAAAGACCTGTTCCAAAGAAAGGTAATCAACACGGATCTAGTCGAATTACAAGTTGACAATATCTAGATCTATGCTATTGTAATACTATGTTAGCACGTCTTAAATTTGATATATCTGATCTAGTAAATTCCATTCTAGATCAGATACCACATGATGTGATTGTCAACGGTACCTTCTTGGATCCGGCAATCGGTGGTGGACAATTTGTAAAAGAAGTTGAGGCTAGAAAAAGAGCCGCGGGTAAGACTGATGAAGAAATTAAGAAGACTGTATTTGGATTCGAAGGCAACGTCCTTAGAATGGATTATGCAAAAAATAAGCACAACTTAAACGGATCATATATAGTTGGTAACTTTTTAAAGGAACTAGTAGAAATGAAGTTTGACGTAATCGTCGGCAATCCTCCGTATCAGGATGCAGTAGGACAAAACACCATATATCCAAAATTCTATGCAAAGAGCATTTCTTTGTTAAAGGAAGATGGATACTTGGCAATGATTACTCCCCCGGCAATCATTCCTGGTCTTTGGGGTGTTAAAAATCCCGACGGTATCAAGATGCCCAAACCTATCAACATTAAACATATTGTCATTGGAGATTCTGTTAAGAAATATTTTCCAAAAGTTTCTAGCGACTTTTGTTATTTTATTTTACAGAACACTACTCCTAATAATTTAAATGTTCCTGTGCAAACTGACATCGGTATTGTACATGCTTCAGGCCCAATCTTTCCTATGGTTAAGATCGACGATAACCTAGATATTGCACAGTCAATATTAGATAAGTGTTTCCAATTCAATCGCGACTACTACAAAGCAACTAGTGCCGACCATGGTAGAAAAGCTAAGGCAGATCCTTACGGCTCTCATTTAGCTGTAGAAGCTATCAGTACCGAAGGTGTTCTCCGCACAAGAAATATCACTTGGCTAAAGAAACACGAACATTTTGGTCATCCAAAGGTTATCCTACCTATGTATGGTAAGGTTGCTTTTATTGATTATAGTCATAATCTTGTCAGTGCCGCACAAGAAAAAGTTGAAGGCAAAACTTTAACCGGCCATAACATTAGTACTGTATTAACAAACAGTGATGCTGAAAGTGAGAGCTTAGTGTCTGTCCTTGAATCTCGAATTCAAGTCTTCTTTAATAGAATAACAAAAGAAACAAGAGCACCTTATGTTAACTTTCTAAAGAATTTTATAGGAGTTCCGCTGAATCAGAAATATAATAACGATACACTAGAAGATGTGCTAGGACTAACCGAAGAAGAGAAAAAGTGGTTAGATGATAATTTCTAAAGTTATCGATCATATTCGTAACCGTTCTTATATGAGCGGCATCGAAAGAAACAAAGTAAGAACAAAAGCGACTGGAGAAGTTTTTACTCCTACTTCTTTAGTACAAGAAGTATTAGATCAACTTCCTGGAGAACTATTTAAAGATCCAACAAAAACTTTCTGTGATCCTAGTTGCGGAGATGGGCAGTTCCTCGGTGAAGTGCTAATACGTAAACTTGAAAATGGTATAGATTTTGAAACGGCACTTTCTACAATTTATGGCGTTGAACTTATGCAAGACAATGTAGACTTATGTCGCGAACGACTTCTTTGTGGTCGCGAGGATCTGCGACACATTGTAGAAAAGAACATTGTTTGCACTAATAGTCTTGAATACAAGTATCTTTTTGGTGCAAAAGAAACCTTTGGAGGGGTTGGTGTTTTTGAAATAGGTTGACAATAATTAAATTGATTATACAGTAGTAATTGTGACTAATAAGGAGACTAGTCTAATGGCTACTACACTTAACAACATCGACGAAGACCTTTTATTTTATCACGAGCTAAAACAGTATATATGGCCGGTAATTAATAAGGATATAGATAACCACAATGTTTGGATGGTCGAGAACGGTCTCCTCCAAATTGAGTCTTTGCTCGAACTTGCAATTAGTAAAGTAGGCAATCTCCAAATTGAGCATAAACATGGTCAGGACTTTATCGACGGAAGTGACGCGAAGAAAGTCACTAGCAGTTTTAGAAATAATAGAGTAAAGTGGGGAGATTGGATTAATAGTTATCAAGTCTCTAATGTTAAAAACAAGAACGGAAAACTTAGAGTCATGGCATGGAATCGTTATGCTAATAAGTTTGAATATTTTGTAATTCCGCATCAATCATTTCAACATATAACCGGGCCTTATATAGAAATTATTCTAGATCGATTTTCAGGACATTATACTCCCCCAACGCCAATCGGCGGCTCTGTATTTTGTAAATGGAATCAATATAAAGTTGATACATTCTATGACCTGTCTACCCAGTAAAAATGTGCTAAATCTGCAACACCTTAAACAATCGTTAACTGAAGGTAAAAAATAGCGTTGACCACAACCAGTTAACCTGCTAACTTACACTTATTAACACAGAGGAGAAGTTATATGAAGAAGATTATCGCTACACTATTTGCTACTACCGCGCTCGCTGGTTCCGCTATCGCAGCTGACCTTCCTAGCAGAAAGGCTCCTGTCCTTCCGCCTCCGGCTCCGCTTCTTTGGCAGGGTGCTTACGTTGGTGCTAACATCGGCGGTGGTTGGATGAATGGTGGTAACGGCCAGGTTTGGTCGTGGAATCCGGACACTTGGGCTAACACTGTTTGGTCGCGTGGCGGTTCCGGCAATGCTGGCGTTATCGGTGGTGGTCAGGTTGGTTATAACTATCAGCTTTCGCCGATGTTTGTTGTTGGCGGTGAAGCTGACTTCCAGGGCGCTTCGCTCGGTGGTGGTTACAACGGTGCTTACAACGTCGCAGTTGTTGACGGAATGAACGGTGGTGAGATTGCTGGATACACCGGCGCTACACGTCTTAACTGGTTTGGTACTGTTCGTGGGCGTGTTGGTATCGTTCCGCTTACTCCGGCTCTTATGGTTTACGGTACAGGCGGTTTCGCTTACGGCAATGTTAGCCGCACTGGTACTTATGGTGGTGCTTCTGCTACGCAGGTCGGTTGGACTGCTGGCGGTGGTGTTGAGTACAAGTTTACTCCGGCTTGGTCGGTTAAGGGTGAGTACCTCTACACTAACCTTAGCGGACAGAACCAGAACGCCGTGTTTAACAGCCCGGTTAGCTTGAGCAATGTTAATAACAGCACAAGCTGGAACACAATCCGCGCTGGTGTTAACTATCACTTCAATACCGCTGACATCGTTGGCGTGAAGTTTTAATCCAAGAGTGAGTAGCCCCGTAGGGCTACTCACTAAATATGTTATGGCCGGTTAGCTCAGTGGGAGAGCGTCTCGTTTACACCGAGAGGGTCGGCAGTTCAATCCTGTCACCGGCTACCATATTTAGAGTAAATTATGCTTAAAGACGACGACTGTTACTTTCCCATAAACGGCAATACGTTAACAATAGAACAATACTGCAAAGATAATTTTAACAGTTTTAATTTTAGTTGTCCACACTCCGATTTCCACGTTTGGTCTTGTCATCATTTTGAATATGATACTGTTAGAGACATTGTATTAAACGATCCAACTCTATCAAAAATTGATAAAGTACTAGAAATATCTCATTGCTTTATTATGGAGATTTCAAAAAATTCTTGGGTAGGATGGCACTTTGATTATCCTAGAAAAGGACCAGCTTTAAATTTATTGCTAACACCGAGCCACAGAAGTTTCTCGTTATTTACAGAAACATTATATGACATGTCAAATATTATTGAGTGTCAATATAAACCCCATCAATATGTTTTATACAATACCGATCATATACATTCAATTATAAACCTCGACGAACCTAGATATCTTTTTTCTGCTCTTTTTAAAAGGGGAAAAACAAATCTAGTGTGGCCCGAAGCTATACAATTATTATCAAACATCGACTATGAATAAACAAGAAGATTGTTACTGCAAAATAAAAGGCAGCACAGAAAATATAGAAAATTATTTTAATACATACTTCAATCGCCTTCCTTGGTTCGAACACGAATCATTGTGGAACTTATCTCTTATTCCTCCAACACTACTTTTAGAAAATCAGGTACTCGCAATAATTAATGAAAAATTCAAAATAGAGGGAGCCGGATTTATTAAAATGGATCCTGGAGAATGTTATAAGTGGCATGTAGATTATAGTCGAGGTGTTGCTATAAATTTGTTGATGAATCCTGGTGTACAGAGTTTATGTTTATTTGAGCAAGAAAGTCTAAATGACGAAAGAATAAAATATATAAAATTAGAGTATGAGCCAAATCAATTTTATTTGTTTAATACACAAGTAAGCCATTCTGTTACAAATTTTGATGAAACAAGATTTATGTTTACGTTACAGTTTGAGCAAACAAAAGAAGAGCTCAGTTATTATGATGTCCGAAATTACTTAATGAGCTTGACAGATCCACTTATTAGTATATAATGAGAACATGGAAAGAGATCTCGCAGTTTACGTCCTGGTCCGTAATGACCTGCCCAGCATGAATCCCGGCAAAGCAATGGCACAAGTCCATCATGCCGGTGTTCAGATGATGTCCAAATATCATAACGAATTCCTTGTTAAGGAATATATCAGACTGGGTCGTGAACACGATGCTTATCACTTCAATACAACTTTGGTTGTGAGTGCTTCCGAAAAACAGATCGAAGCTGCTATCGGTGTTGCCAGATTATGCGGAGCAATTTGTGGAAAAGTTCTGGATCCGTCGTATCCGTTTTTTGTCGATCCAGAATTGGCTCCATTTGTAGCGGCAGACGATAATGTAACAGAAGTCGGTCCATCAGGAAACAAAGTTCTGTTCGTTCGTCCAGAAGTGACTTGCGGGTGGATCTTAATGGATCGAAACGATCTAGAGATGCGTAGCATCGTTGCGGCGATGCCATTACATCCTTGACAAGATCTTAGACGGTGCTATAATATATAAAGTAACAGGAGAGAAGCATGGCTAGAGCAGCTAAGAAATTAAACAGCGGTGGTAAGATCAATTTGGCTCCTCGAGCCAAAAAGAAAAAGTCCACTCGCAATCCTCTCTTTATGGACGAGAAGTATACTGGTCCGGAACCGGAATGGGAAGGCTGGGAAGGCTGGTCTTATGAAAAGTTCCGTAAGACAAAGCATTGGGGCTATTTCTATTACAATTACTTTAGCACGGCTAAAGAAATGATTCCTCAGGTTATCCGTTGGATGAGTGAAAACGGATATAGCAAGGAAGATATTAAGGCATTTCGTGCTGCTCCAGATCATCGCTGCTCTGTTACTATGGGTTCTACTGCCACTATGCTGCTTCGTGGTATGCCTGAAGTCCATCCTCAGGATGAAGACCGTAGCACAGCAATTTGGTTGAAGGAGAAGATTGGGCCTGTTATTGCCGAGGGCAAAGAGATTCTTAAGAATCAGAAGGTTGAGGAGAAAGTATCTGGACCGGTTCTATCGATTCAAGACCGTATTCGTGAGGCTAGTTATACTCACATGGAAGGTATTGTGGATTGGCTTGAGACTTGGTTGGTTAATCCTGCTAAGTTTGATCCAAAGGCCTTGAATCCAATCAACTTCCTAAAGGGCCGTGAAATTAATCAAGCTCATGCTCGTATCATTCGCGACTTTTATGAGCCTTTGTATAACGACATTACCTTGCTCGTTACTCCGCCTAAGGTTAAGGACGAGATGTATGCTCAGTTGGTAGAAGGCTATCGTGCTTATACAAAGCCGCAGTTGAAGACCTTGCTCGAAGCTCTCGAGAACATTATGAGTGCCACGAACATGTTTCTTCAGCAGGCTAAGGTTAATCGCAAGCCTCGTGCTAAGAAGTCTCCTAGCAAGGAGAAGCTGATTAGCAAGCTCAAGTTTAAGACGCATGATGATCGCTATAAGCTGGTTAGTATCAAGCCCGAAGAAGCATTACAGGCTCTTGAGCTTTGGGTCTTTAATACAAAGACTCGTAAGTTGGGTGTCTACGTAGCAAGCGATACTGCGGCATTGAGTGTTAAGGGCACAACTATTATCAACTTTAACGAGAACAAGAGTGTCGCAAAAACGCTCCGCAAGCCTGAAGAGCAGCTCAAAGATTCAAACAAGTTGCCCAAAACGAAAATGCGTAGCTTGTATAGCAGCGTAAACAGTATTGAGACCAAGCTCAACGGGCGTATAAACGCAGATGTTGTTCTGCTAAAAGCCTATACCTAATAAGCCCTGCGGGCATGATAAATATTGTTAACAATAGGAATCATGCCCGTGGCCGACAAATTACCATACTCAGTTGTAGATAATAAACTTACAATAGAATCTATCCACACTAATGCCATCGAGGGAGACATTACTCTCAAAGGCGGCGTAGAAATTAAAAAGAATATTGTTGTCGGGGACGACAGTGTTTTTGAAAAGAGTGTTAGCATCGGTGTAGATTTAAGCGTTGGTAGAGAACTTAGAGTTCCTATCCTTCGTGCTGACACATTAATTACTTCAACTCACATAGAACATAAAGAGCCTGTGGTATTCTCTATGGAGACGGGCGGAATTGAAGGCAAAGGGTTTGTTTGGAAGACCGATAAGAGAAATGTAGATTTCTTCATTTATAAAAGCGATCCAAAAAGAGTTTATACTAATCTAAGCATAGAACTTTTAAAAGGTGCAAATCTTTTAATAGAAGGCACTCCAGTAATTACTTTAGATGCACTTGGACCAAGTGTCTTATCAAGTAATCTACGTAAAGTAGGTAGACTAAAAGAATTAACTGTCGACGGTGATGTTACGTTAGGCGAACATATTTTCTTTGATGCAACTTCTACTAGAATAGGTATTGGAACTGATCATGCCAACGCTGCATTCAGTCTTGTAGATAATGGAGTTGAAGTTGTCTTAGGTAGCGTAGACGATTCTACAGGTATGGTTGGTACATTTACAAGTCACGACTTAGGTCTTGTAACTGATAACACAACTAGAATGAAAATCACTAGAGGTGGTAAAGTTATTTTTGGTGAGGCTAAGGCTGCTAATGCCGATGTTACTATCAATGGTAAACTTTATGTTAAAGAACTAGTTGTTGATAATCACGAGGAAAGACAAAGTCCTTTAGAATTTAAAGCAGTTGGATCATCTAATTATGGTAAAGGAATGCTCTTCACCGGAGATGGTTTACCAAAACAATTTGTATTTGCTGCTTCTCCAGATCAATTTTACAGTTCAGAACACTTAAACTTAGCTGAAGGTAAGGAATATTTTATTGATAGAGATTCTGTTCTCTCCGCAAAAAAATTAGGAAGTAGTGTTACAAAGAGTTCACTTAAAGAATTAGGAACATTATCATACTTAAATGTTGAAGGTGATGTAAACTTCAGTGATTCGTTTAAAGTTATTGATAAAAAAGTTTGGATTGGTGATGCCGAAATTAGTGTTAACAACGGTGTAACATTCAACGGCTCAAAAATAACTTTACAATCAGGCGAACAGACAGTAACAGTTACAAGTTCTTATGTTGCATTAGGCAACAAAGATTTACCTATGACTCATGTTATTGTAAACGGCAAAATGTCAGTAGGTATGCAAACTGTTGGTAATGATGCACAGTTTGAAGTGTCTGGTAATATAAGATTCGCCGACAAATTATTTAAAGTTGGTTCAACTGCCCCTACACAAGGAATGTATCGAAAAGGCGACATTGTCTGGAATGACAATCCTAAAGAGACAGGATATGTCGGCTGGGTATGCATTCGTGACGGTAACCCAGGAATATGGCGCGGGTTTGGTCAGATCGGGGTTGAGTAAGGTTGAACACAAAATATGTTTTATGGCAAGTCAAAATATGGGATTGGTTTGCCAAACTTTCTCCATTTATAATTCTAGCCTCGGCTATTATTTTTTATAGTCTAGGTTATAAAGACATAACATTAGTGTATAGTGTCGCGGCAGTATTTTTTGTAACTACGGCCGTTGCTTGGTGGTTCTGGGTAATATATACTATTGCTACTATTGCTATAGCATTAGACCAATCTGGTAAAAGTTTACAAGAAGTTATTGACGAGATTCGAGAAATAAGAAAAGCTGTTAATGATAAAAAAGATAATCTTAATAGGTAACGGTGAAAGTAGATTAGGCGTAGATTTTAATTCTATGCCTGATTATAAAATTGGGTGTAATGCTGCTTATAGAGATGTAAAAGTTGATTGTGTAGTAGCAGTTGATCGAAGAATAATTATAGAATTGTTGGAAAACAATTTCAAAAAACTAATTTACACAAGGGCTGAATGGATTTTACCAAATCCAAATATAAAAATTCTTCCAGATCTTCCGTATAAAGGTGATAAAAAAGTAGACAATCCTTGGGATTGGGGAACTGGGCCTTATGCGTGTTTAGTTGCTGCTACAATGAATCCTACAGAAGTACATTTATATGGGTTTGACTTGTGGGGTGTAGACAACAAAATTAATAATGTTTATAAAGGTACAGAGAATTACGATCCGATAAATCGTAGTGCCATAGACCCAAGATTCTGGATCTACCAACTTGCTAAATGTTTTGAGTATTTTCCTAATATACAATGGATACAACATCAGCCCTCAGATTGGAAAAAACCTGAAAGTTGGGATTATTCAAATCTTATCTTAACTACTTAAATTTTACCACTTCCCTAATGGACAAGTAGATGGGCCAAAGACAATTTTTAATGGTAACCAACAACCACATTCGCTGCATCCATTATATTTGTTTTTACTTGGACATTCTTCGCATATAGATCTACGTTGGTTTTGTAATTCTTTACTGACAATGATCGAAGGATTCTCGTCATCGTGATCATATTCTATTAAGTCGTCAACTTCCCAACTATCGTTATAATCATCATCTTCCATAAAAATATTTACTTGATTTTGTAATATGGATATATTATTATGTAAATATTATTTGAGGACTTAGGCATTCATCCCTCTTTAAATACTCTGCATGTCATCAAACTTATCATATTTGGAGCAAGAGATGACAAAATATATTTCAACAAAAACTTATAGACAAATAGGACCCGTAGCATATAGACAGTGGAGAGCTGATAGCCACTGTCGCTTAATACACGGATACGCACTTAGTTTTCACTTTGAATTTGAGTGCGATACGCTAGACGCTCGCAACTGGTGCATGGACTTTGGCGGTCTGAAACCACTAAAAGCATTGCTGGAAGAATGGTTTGATCATACATTGTTGGTGGCACAGGACGACCCACAACGTGATGAATTATTGCGACTCGGTACGCTAGGGCTCGCTAAAATCACTGAAGTGGACAAGACCGGTTGCGAGGGTCTGGCGGATTTCTTATACGAGTATGTGAATACTATCTTTCTTCCAAACTATGGTGCGGAAGAAGCAAAGCGTATTTGGTGCTGCAAGGTAGAAGTACGCGAAACTGATTCTAACATGGCAATGCGTGTTGGACATAGAGAGGACAAAGAATTTGATTAATATTCATGGTACATTAATAGACAATAAGTTACCATTTGTTCTTATAGCAGGTCCCTGTCAAATTGAAGGCAGGGACCATGCTCATTATACTGCGGCTGCTATCAAAGAAATCTGTAAAGAGCTAGGTATCAAACTAATCTATAAGAGCAGTTTCGATAAGGCTAATAGAAGTAGTCTTAATGCAGGTAGAGGTGTAGGCATAGAAGAAGGGCTGAGAATCTTAAAAGAGATCAAAGACGAATACGATTTGCCTGTTCTTACAGATGTACACGAGGTTTGGCAGGTTGAGAAAGTTAAGCATGTAGTTGATGTAATTCAAATTCCTGCTTTTCTCTGTCGTCAAACAGATTTGCTGCTTGCTGCTGGACATACTGGACTACCTGTTAATGTTAAGAAAGGACAGTTCTTAGATCCGCAGTCAATGACTAATGTTGTTAATAAAATAACACATACCGGAAACACCAATGTAATGCTCTGTGAACGTGGAACAACTTTTGGCTATAACAATCTAGTCGTCGACTTCCGCGGCATAGAGATCATGAAGAAAACCAGCTATCCTGTTATATTTGATGCTACTCATTCAGTCCAACATCCAGGTGCTAACGGTGTGAGCAGCGGCGGTGATAGAGAAATGGTTTGGCCACTTGCTAAGGCTGCCTGTGCTATAGGTGTTGCTGGCGTCTTTATGGAGATGCATGAAGATCCAGACCGTGCTCCTAGCGACGGTGCTAACATGATTAAGATACATGACGCTAAAGAGATACTTTCAAACTTAAGGCAGTTAGACACATTAGCAAAAAATCTTTAAGAAAATCTATATCAGTGGATACAAATAAAACTATTGTTTGCCTTAAATGGGGAACAAAGTACTCTCCACAATATGTTAATGTTCTGTTTAATATGTGTAAAAGACATATGAAATCATCTTTTGATTTTGTTTGTTTAACAGATAATCCATCAGATCTTAATCCTGGCATTATTGTAAAAACATTACCAAGATTAGCATTACAAGGTTGGTGGGTTAAACCATATGTTTTTTCTGCAGATAATAAGTTTAGTGGAGATGTTCTATTCTTAGATTTAGATGTAATTATTTACGACAATTTAGACAAACTTTGGACTCATAAAGGCAGTGACTTTTTTATTATTAGAGATTTTACTAGAGTCATGAATCCAAAATGGCAAAAATTTAATAGTAGTGTTTTTCTTTTCAAACCTAAAAATTATTATTGGATATGGGAAGATTTTTCTGAAAATCATAAAAATATAACAACTAAACTACACGGCGATCAAGATTATCTTTATAATATTTTAAAACAAAAAGCAGCATACTGGCCTGACGATTGGATACAAAGCTATAAATGGGAGATGAGAGACAGGGCCGATTTAGGAGTCATAAACGGAAGAAGAAACTTTAAGAATATTAAATCCCCTAAACTATCATCTAACGGATGCATTGCTGTATTTCACGGCGATCCTAACCCACACGAAGTACAAGACCCTTGGGTAATTGAAAATTGGAAATAGTTGACGAACACCAAAAAGGTCACTATACTATAAATATGACTAATAAGATAGGTTTTTGTTGCAAATACGTTAGGCACGACGCTAAGAAAGGCTTTGTTTCTATACCAGAGCTTAATACTTCTACTACTACAGTAGCATGGTTAAAGAGGCAATCGCAGGCTAAGGCAGAAGAAAAGTTATGGGATCTTATGGTCCATAACATCGAATCAATTAAATTATTGGTTCGACAGGTGGGGATGCTACATGAACAACTGCGTATGGTACGGTTATCTAGCGACATCCTCCCTGTCTATACTGAGTCTAATTATGCTTACTTTTGGCAGCAGAACGATACTCGCACTTACGCGGAGAGAGCTTTTGCCGAAGTGGGTGAATTGGCTCGTTCGCTTGGGGTTCGTCTTAGTTTTCATCCAGGTCAATTTTGTGTTTTGGCTAGTAGCAACGAGGATGTTGTCAGTCGCTCCATAGAAGAGTTTGAGTACCATGTTGATATGGCTCGTTGGATGGGCTATGGTAAATCCTGGCATGATCACGGCTTTAAGATTAACGTACATATTTCCGGTAAGCAAGGTCCTGAAGGTATTTGTAAGGTCCTGCCTAAGCTGTCTACCGAGGCTCGAAACTTAATTACTATCGAGAACGAAGAAATTACCCACGGTTTAGATACTTGTTTGGAACTAGAGAAGCATTGTGCTCTTGTTCTTGACATACATCACCATTGGATTAACACCGGCGAATACATCGATCCTAATGACGACCGTGTTAAGCGTGTTATTGATAGCTGGCGTGGTACTCGTCCAGTCATGCATTATTCGCTAAGTCGTGAAGAACATTTACATGAAAGTATTTTGCGTAACAATGTTATGCTTATGGACTTAGATGATCTGCTTAAGAATGGTTACAAAAAGCAGAAACTTAGAGCTCACTCTGACTACTATTGGAATGACGCAGCTAACGAGTGGGCACTAAGTTTCTGGGACAACTTTGATATCTGTTGCGAAAGTAAGGCTAAGAATTTGGCGAGTTTTGCTCTGTTTGAGCAGGCTCAGCAACGGCAGTCTTCTTCGGACGTCCGCCCTTCTTCTTTGGAGCCGGACTTGTTAA
>JACCDX011072792.1_pt1 | contig 17474 bp, 5 predicted proteins | sample 7449681 | NCBI WGS metagenome assembly JACCDX01 (sample SAMN15323450, study PRJNA562643) | freshwater metagenome | isolation source: river surface water | place: USA:Blue River Watershed | collected 2017-08-18
CTATGACTGTAGGACTATCGATGAATAATGTTTCCCCTGCATTTGGAACTTCAAGCAATCATAAGTTGCGTTTTCGAACAAACGCTACAGATGCTATGTTTATCCAGTCTTCAGGTAATATTTCCATTGGGTCAGATGTAGATACATATAAACTCAGCGTAGCTGGGTCACTGAATGCAACGGGTTATTACTTGAATGGGACTCTATTGGACCTCAATTCATCGCAGTATATGTCTGGAATTACACCAGGTACTGCTACTGCATCAAAAGCATTAGTCACGGATGCAAATGTATCGATTTCGGGAATGGGGGCACTTAAGTTCACAAACAGCGGTAGGCCATTTGTCGAAGGTTCGGAACTTGGTGGAGGATCATTTGTGGGCAACTGGGGCGCTTCAAATAGATGGGGCATTGGTCAGCATACTACAGGTACAATGCAAGCTCTGCGTATCGGTGGATGTAATACCGATGGTAGTTGGAATTCAATTTACCCAATTGTATATTCGGGGTCATTTAGTGCAATGTCTGACTACCGACTAAAGAAGAATTTTCGAAATATCCCGTTTGGACTAGAAACAATTAACCGTTTACAGCCATTAATGTACGATCTGAAATTCAATGATTTGCCCGATCAACTAGGATTTATAGCTCATGAAGTGCAAGAGATTATACCAAGTGTAGTTACTGGTGTAAAGGATGCAGTAGATGCAAATGGGAATGAGCAGCATCAATCGATTTCGTATATTGGATTGATTCCCATTACAGTAAAGGCTATCCAAGAACTGTCAACTAAAAATGACGAATTAGAAGCACGCATCGAATCGGTCGTTCGAGAGAATGAAGAAATGAAAAAAATAATTATAGCACTTTATGCGAATCATAATCCATCTGATATGAGTTAGTTAATTAATATAACCCATTAACTAATGTCTCTTCATTGCGAACACCTCTATGGTGATCAATGCAAGGTTCCACATAAGACTGGATTGAGTTCATCTTTGACAAATGTGATTCTTGATTCCGATTGCGGGAAAAGCTCATTCTTGGTGCAGACAGGCACGACGCCATCACTATACATTGATAAGTATTCGAATGTAGGAATTAATATGACTTGCCCGTGTACTCAATTAGACATCGCAAGTGAGAATGGTGCATGTTTACGGTTACGAAATCTACATAGTGGCAACAAGGCAGATTTATTTGTGAACGGCAATGGAGATCTTCTACTCTCACCCGATAATCAAATAGTCTCTGACCGCTCATTTAATATAGCATGCCATGATGGCCAAACTAATGGATTAAAGTTGAATAATGAACTCGTGCAAGCATCTGCCCAACAATTGAATTATTTAGTAACACGTACAGGCGAATCCATTCCGCTTAAAGCACTAGTAACTAGTTCTAATAATGATATTACCGGAATCAATCTACTAAGCGCGAATGCTGTGACTATTAATGGTGCAAGATTTGCGGAGGAAGCACATTATCTGTCATTGTCGACACCCGGAGTTGTACAGCCATCAAAGGCCGTTGTTGTAGATAGTAATAAATCGGTAATTGGGTTGAATATATTAGAAGCATCCATACTAAAAGGTACATTACAAATTGCCGCACAGCCCAATATCACGTCCTTGGGGACCCTTAATTCGCTGGATATTGCAGGCTCGCTGAATGCAACAATTACTACTCCCAGTCAGCCCAATATTACGTCATTAGGAACATTAAATCAATTGTCCGTATTATCGGGGGCTGCAAATGCCGTATATATCAAAAGCTTAAATGATACGGTTTATCAAACATTAGATAATAATATTTATATGCTAACCATAGGCATTAAGGGTGGGACCAATGATGCAATATTGCACTTTAATGGAGAAGATCGTTTAAGTATTTCGTCGAATGGAAATGTTAGAATCGGTGGCACTGTAACCCCATATAAGCTAAGTGTGGATGGTACATTTAATGCAATAACGTATTACCAAGATCGGAATATGTTGAATTTTGAAGGTTTGCCGTATATCACTAATATGACACCTGGAGTTGCGGCCCATTCGCGTGCATTGATTCTTAATACTGATAGTGCAATTAACGGTATTTCATCACTTGGCACGACCAAGCTAATATTAGGAGGAGTATCACTAACTGGTGTTAATGCAAACTATATATCTAATTTAACGATTGGAGTTGCAACTGCGGGGAAGGCACTGGTGGTAAATAGTAACAAGTCAATAACTGGAATTGAATCAATATCAGCATCAACGATTACTATTGGTACGCCCACTATTCAGCCTAATGCTCCATTGCATGTATCGACTTATATTTCGTCGTCTATTAATGGCGGATTGACTTATGGCCAGGGTACAACATCCACATATCTTACACGATTGGGTAGTACAAGTGCCAATATTGGTGCAATCATTGAGTACGGACTCCGAGTTGGTAGTACCGGAATCTTTGTTGCTAGTGACCGTAGATTGAAGACCAATATTCAACCAATCAACAATGCGGACGCGCTTGAGTTCATCTTCAATACCGATCCATGCATTTACCAACTGAAAGAAAATACAAATACAAAGCAAATTGGATATATTGCACAAGATCTCCGACGTACCGAGTTAGGAACATTAGTAAGCTACGCGTTCAAAGAAGCAGACTTACCCGCCGAAGCCGATGACGACGTGGATAATATGCTACTAGTTGCACAGTACGAACGTATTTGTTGCATTCTACATAAAGGGTTACGCGTTGCCCTTGAACGGATTGCTAATTTGGAGAAACGTATAATGGGAGATTAAATATCCCCGTTTTTTATGTATACAACAAGTTGTATCATTGATTTAATATAGAAATATAATAAATGTCTTCGTCGAATGACAGTGGAGCCAGTCTCACTTCCGAGTTGGCAGAACTCATTTTAATCGCAAATGCAGGTAATAGTTCATTGGTAGTAAACACAGGTTCTAAACCCGCGTTGTTTATCGACACAGATACTAAAGTGGGTATCAATACATTGACACCTTCAGCGCAGTTAGATATCGCTAGCGATGATGGTACTTGTTTGTGTTTACGATATGGTGAGTCGGAAACTGCATTTGCAAATGTAAACATGACGATTGATGGCGATCTTGAAATCAATCCAATGGCAACTGGTAGCAAACTCAAAACATCAGGTTCCTTAGATTTGGTAAATCATAATGGTAGTTCAATCGGTCTAAAACTTGGTGGACAACTTGTAGAGGCGACTGCCAATCAACTTAATTATACTTCAGTCACTGCAGGTACGGCGGCTCCAGAAAAGGCACTAGTACTTAATGCGGCCAAATCAATTAGTGGAATTACTTCTCTCTCGGCAACCACCCTTTTGGGCGTGCTTCATACATCAGCGCAGCCGTATATCACATCTATTGGATCATTATCTTCATTAACGGTAGAGACTGATATCACAGCAGATGGATATATCGGTAGACTTAAAACGGCAGCCCAACCCAATATTACTAGCGTAGGTACATTATCTTCATTGGCAGTTGTCGGAGGAATTACTGCATCCACTGTAGCGGCCACGCTGACAACTGCGGCTCAACCCAACATCACTAGTGTTGGTGCATTGTCTTCGATCTCAATTGCGGGATCTACTATTAGCGCAGAAGCTGCATACCTTTCAGGTGTAGTTGCCGGATCGGCCGCAAGTAGTAAAGCACTTGTACTGAATAGCAGCGGTGCGATTAGCGGCATTCAATCATTGTCATCTGTGAGTATCACAGGAACACTTACTGCTGGATTGCAACCAAATATCACAGGTGTGGGCACTCTTAGTTCACTCACGGTAACAAATGCGGTCAGCGCGTCTACTCTAGCGGGTACGCTGACTACCGCAGCTCAACCTAACATCACTAGTATTGGTGCATTGTCTTCGATCTCGATTGCAGGTTCCACTATTAGCGCAGAGGCCGCATACTTAGCTGGTGCCAATGTAGGCACTGCATCTGCATCAAAGGTAGTTGTACTTAGTGCGGATAAAGGGTTTAGTGGAATTGGCGCGTTATCGGCATCCACTCTAGCGGGTACGTTGACAACTGCTGCGCAACCCAACATCACTAGTGTTGGCTCATTGACATCTATCTCGATTGCAGGTTCCACTATTAGCGCAGAGGCCGCATATCTTTCAGGTACCGTAGCAGGTACAGGTACTGCTTCAAAAGCTCTTGTATTAAACAATGCTGGATCAATTAGTGGAATTACTTCGCTTTCCGCAACAAGCCTTACCGGTACTCTACAAACATCAACTCAGCCAAACGTAACAAGTTTAGGAACATTAAGTTCATTGAATGTGGGTGGATCAGTTACTTTTGCATCTACATCCGATGCTGTAAATGCCACTGCAGGTGCAGTTGTTGTAAGTGGAGGGCTAGCAGTTGCCAAAAGTGCATACATTGGTACATCACTTCATGTCATTGGGTCAATTTATACTAACGGCCAACTCGTATCAAACGCTGATCCAAATGGATATTTAGATGTTACTCCTGGAACCGCGGCCAATAGTAAAGCTCTGATCCTTGGTAATGATGGAAATATTAGTGGCATTGGTGTACTGAGCGCTAGTTCTATTACGGTCGGGGGCGTTGCAATTAGCAGTACTGATCTAGGCTATCTAGATGACATTGTGCCAGGCACTGCAGCCGCATCAAAGGCATTGGTGCTGAATGCTGCAACTAGTATTAGCGGCATTGCAACTATTAGTGCAACGAACATTGAAGGAACTCTACAAACAGGTGCTCAACCTAACATTACTAGCGTAGGAACGCTATCCGTTGCACCTCAAGTAGCGTTCTCGAATAGTGGCGCATCGTTAGTTTCATATCAGTTATGGCGCAATACTTCTGGTACTCCCATAACAGTAGGTATTGGTATGTCAAGTTCTGCAGCAATGTTCGGTACCACGACAAATAATAAACTTCATTTAATGGCCAATGGTACATCTTCGATCATCTTTCAAACATCAGGAAATGTTTCAATTGGTCACGATTCCGATGCTTACAAACTTAGTGTAAATGGCACACTAAATGCTACTAGTTACTACTCCGGCGGCAGTGTGCTTGACTTCAGCGGTTTACCCGTTGTATCGGGCATTACAGGTGGCACAGCCGCCGCCAATAAAGCACTTGTACTAGACGGCGATCGCAGTGTAACTAATGTGAATTCGCTCACAGTCGCCAGCTTGACTATTGGATCAAATGCCCTAAGCACTATTGAAGCTAGCTATTTAACCGATATTACCGCAGGTACAGCAACTGCATCAAAGGCGTTAGTACTTGATGCTAGCAAGAACATTAGCGGGATTGAAGCTCTGTCCGCAACTACCATTAATGGTAGTATTGCTACGGCGTCACAGACATCAATCACTGCAGTCGGTACCCTTAGTTCGTTAGCTACAAGCGGGTCTATTACTACTACGATCAACAATAACACAGCTACCAACTCAAGTTATCAAACATGGACAAACTCACTTACTACTGCTATGACTGTAGGACTATCGATGAATAATGCTTCTCCTGCATTCGGAACTTCAAGTAACCACAAGTTGCGTTTTCGAACAAACGCTACAGATGCTATGTTTATCCAATCTTCAGGTAATGTTTCCATCGGTTCTGATGTGGATACATACAAACTCAATGTAGCAGGATCACTGAATGCAACTAGTTATAATTTAAACGGAGTTTCTGTAAACTTATTATTGATCTCAGGTATCACTGCAGGTACTGCATCTGCATCGAAAGCATTGATTGTGGATGGTAATAAAGATATTAATGGTATTCGCAATTTATCAACGTCCGCGGTATCGACATCTGGATTATCTATCTCATCTAGTAGTCCTAATGGGGTAGCCATTACTAATGTTACTGCCGCAAGTACTGCAAATGTTCAATATGTAAGTAATACATATTCGGGCGCGGTCGGCGTTCGTGGATCAACCGCAACAAACCCAAATACTATGTACTTTGAATACAACGGTCAACCACGTATGTTAATCAATCCATCCGGAGAGGTAGCGGTCGGTACTTCATCATTTGGATATGGCTTGAATGTAGGTGGCTCAATCAATGCAACCGCATTGTATGTAAATGGTAGCCCGTTCAGCGGAGGTTCTTCTGAATATGTAGATGGTTCGACTGCGGGTACAGCTACTGCATCGAAAGCTATGATTTTAGACGCGAATAAAGCAATTTCCGGCATGGGTAATCTCACATTTACATCGACTGGGAGACCATACGTTGAAGGATTTGACTTAAACGGCGCATCATTTGTTGCAAACTGGGCAGCAACGAATCGATGGGGAATTGGTCAACATACCAACACTTCGGCGTTGGCAATTCGTATTGGCGGCTGCAACAGTGATGGTACATGGAATACATCGTACCCTACCGTGTATACTGGGCAATATAATACAATGTCAGATCATCGATTAAAAGAAAACTTTCGTGATTTGCCATACGGTCTTGATGCGGTAAACAAGCTTCGACCACTGATGTACGATCTTAAAAGCAACCCTACTCCAGAACAAATTGGTTTTATTGCACATGAAGTTCAAGAAATCATCCCTAGCGTAGTCAATGGTACAAAAGATGAGGTAGACGAAGAGGGCAATGAAGTACATCAATCGGTGTCATACACAAGCTTAGTACCGGTGATGGTAAAGGCTATTCAAGAACTATCTGACAAGAACAACTCACTTGAAGCGCAAATTGCAATGTTGATTGAGCGAGTAAATGCACTTGAAAAATAAATACCATCGAGTGAGTCATCTAAAATCATTTTTTTATCATCGTTGACAGCGAGTATCATTAGTATTAATATAATAATGTCGTCATCGGGCGGAGGCGCTAGCCTGACATCAAAGTTAGCAGAATTAATTGTAGTCGCAAACGCGGGCGAAAGCTCATTCGTAGTAAGCAATGACACACAACCAGCATTGTTCATTGGTACGGATTCTAAAGTAGGTGTAAACACGGTAACGCCTACATCGCAACTTAGTATTGTTAATGACGATGGTTCATGCCTATCATTGCACCATGGCGATTCTGAAACGGCGATTGCTAATATTAACGTGACAAGTACTGGCGATCTTGACTTGGTGTCAACAGCACCCGGAAGCAGTGTGAAAACATCAAGTTCATTAGATGTAGTAAATCATAATGGTAGCTCAGTTGGTTTAAAGCTTGGTGGCCAATTAGTACGCGCTACTGCAGCACAATTGAATGCCACCGAAGTTACTCCAGGTACTGCGTCAGCCAATAAAGCGCTTGTACTAAATGGAGATAAGTCAGTCAGCGGAATTACTTCTATCGCAGCCACTAGCCTAAGTGGTACTTTACAGACTGCCCATCAACCAAATATTACAAGTTTAGGTACACTCGATTCGGTTCAAGTAACTAATGGAGTCACCGCAGCGTCGCTTACGGGCACTCTACAAACAGCGGCTCAACCAAATATCACAAGTGTGGGAACGCTTAGTTCGCTTGCCGTAACTAATGGTATCTCAGCAGCGTCGCTTACGGGTACTCTACAAACAGCAGCTCAACCAAATATTACAAGTGTGGGCGCACTTAGTTCGGTGTCCATTGCGGGTTCAACGATTGGTGTAGAAACCGCTTTCCTTTCAGGTGCGGTAGCTGGTGCCGCTTCTAACTCAAAGGTTCTAGTCTTAAGCAATGCAGGAGCGATTAGTGGCATTACTTCTCTTTCGGCTACTAACTTGAGTGGAACTTTACAAACAGCAGCTCAACCAAATATCACAAGTGTGGGAACGCTTAGTTCGCTTGCCGTAACTAATGGTATCTCAGCAGCGTCGCTTACGGGTACGCTACAAACAGCAGCTCAACCAAATATTACAAGTGTGGGCGCACTTAGTTCGGTGTCCATTGCGGGTTCAACGATTGGCGTAGAAGCCGCTTTTCTGGCAGGGGCTTCATCGGGTACCGCAGTTGCATCTAAAGCGCTTGTAGCTGACGCACAAAAAGGAATTAGTGGTATCGGAGCACTCTCGGCAGCGACTTTAACTGGCGTACTACAAACCACTTCTCAACCAAACATTACTAGCATCGGTAATCTAGCATCAGTGACTATTGCCAATTCACTTATTGGTTCAGAGGCAGCATTCTTGTCTGGAGCAGTAGCTGGTTCGGCCGCTGCATCAAAGGCGCTCGTTCTTAACGGTTCGGGGGCAATTAGTGGTATCACATCGCTCTCAGCAACTAGCTTGAGTGGTACTCTACAAACAGCTGCTCAACCAAATATCACAAGTGTGGGAACTCTTTCATCATTAGGGGTAAGTGGGTCGACGATGCTTTCATCTACATCGGATGCTAGTGGTAGTACATCAGGCGGTGCACTTACTATCAGTGGAGGTATGGCTGTTGCCAAAAAAGCGTATGTCGGTTCGGATCTATATGTGAGTGGTAATATCTTCTTGAAGGGCGTTCGTATGTCTGCAAGTGGGGGAGGTGGTGGTAGCTCCGATCCTAATGGATATTTAGAGATTACAACACCCGGTACCGCAGAGGCAAGTAAAGCGTTAGTTCTTGATTCAAACTCTGAAATCGCGGGTATCGCCCAAGTAAGTACGAGTGCTTTACAAGTTACTGGTGCTCCTGCTTTAGATCCTGTGTTGACTATTCCAGCAAATGGTTCAAGTATTGCAGGTATTTGTAGCGTAGCCTGGGCCCCTCTATTAAACATTTATATCGGCGTTGGTAGTGGAGGTATTTTCATGTCTACGGACGGTTCAACTTGGACCAGTGTTACTCCCCCAACTGGCTGCCCATCTACATTTACATCGGTAGCTTATAGCCCGTATCGTCGTATATTCGTTGCTGTATCAAATGATACAAGTACTACGGTATCCGTTGCATATTACGTTCCCAGTAACAATGCATGGTATACTCCCCCCTCGGCAACAAATACCAAGTTACCATTCTCATATGTGTTTTGGTCAAGTACCCTATCTCAATTTATTGCCGTTGCCTATAACTCCGCTTCAACCTCGGTTGTAAGAACTGATTATGGTTATTCATGGACAGCAGTAGGAGGGACTCTTACTCAAAAACGTTGGAAATCAGTTCTCGGCGTACCTATTTACGGAGGAGATGGACAGTATACACTAATTTGCGGTGATGATGGAATACGATATACAACAAATCTTATTAAGTCGCCATCGTGGTCTGGCCCGTCAGGGGGTGCCTATAGCGCGGCTTTAAATAGTATGAGTTGGTCACCTGAGTTAAATGTTGTAATTGCAGTCGGTAATGGAGTATATCGCTCTACGACTAGTGGATATAGTTGGACTACAATTACAAACGGCATTCCTACTTCAACAACGTTTTCAAATGTATTATGGATTAGTGAGTTATCATTATTTATTGCAACTGTTGCAACCACAACTGCAGGTAATACCAATCGATTATATTCTTCGGCAGATGGCACATCATGGGCACCATATACTATTCAGCTGCCTACCACTTCATCATGGAGTTCAGTTTGCTGGTCTCCCGAAGAATCGAAATTAGTATTTGTAGCAAATAGTACAACAGCAGCGGATGCTACTAAATATGCTCTCGCAACATTTGGCCCTTCTAAACCTAGTTCTATTACATTATCGCAGATTGCGCCATCCGTACCAATTGGAATCAATGCGAGCAACATTCTTCAGTACAAGGGGACATACCATAAATGGTCGTCGAACGTAGGGACCATGGATTATATGTATTTAACAAATCAGGGATTAGGCATTGGTGGTCTTCCTACTAGACAATTAGAGGTTATTAGTAGCAATGGTAAATGTTTACGACTACGAAATGCGACTAATACCACTGGTTGCGACTTTGACGTAAATGGAGATGGTAGTCTTCGTTTAAATGGTAGATTAACTCTTGGCGAAGAAAATGAAGCTAATTCATCAAGTACAACTTCAGGGTCGTTAATTGTTTATGGCGGAGCAGGCATTAGTGGCGCATTATATGCAGGTTCATTAAATGCGTCTTCTATTACCGGTACTCTCCAGACTGCTGCTCAGAATAATATTACAAGTGTAGGTACACTTACTTCACTTACTGTAAGTGGCGTCGCTACTCTATCCTCGGCAACTGATGCCACTTCAACGACTACTGGAGCAGTTAAAATCAGTGGTGGCGTTGGCATTGCTAAGAATCTATATATTGGCGGAAGCACCAATCTATCGTCAGTTACTGATGCAACTAGTTCCACTGCAGGTGGTGCGTTGACCGTAAGCGGAGGAGCTGCAGTTGCTAAGAATCTATATGTAGGTGGCACTATCTACATGAATGGTACGGCACTCACTACTGGAGGCTCAGGTGGTAGTTCTGGCGGGGCTGCCACATCCCTCTCTATTGCAAACTGGAATTCTACCGTAATCGGATCAGACTATTTACGATTCAAAAATGAATCAACCAGTACTTCATACATTAGCCAACAATTACAGGCTTGGAGTAATACATCGTACAAAGGGCAGGCGTTTAGTTTAAACTCATTAGGGCGCAATTGTGGAGTTTACTTCATGCTGGACAATACCGCAACTAGCTCGAACTACTGGCAGTTGTACATAGAAAACACTTCCTTAAGTATTACAAATATTCAGGACAGCACAACTCCACAAATTCATATCCCTTATACTGGAACTGGCGTATGCTTTGGCAAAAAAACAACATCAAATACCAACCATCGTGTGGAAGTGAATGGCTCTATGATGATTGCATCAACTGGCGACCTTCGTGAAGATTTAGGTACTACACCTACACTTGGCATCTTTTATCCCGAACATACATCCGGAACCGAAAAAGATTATATCCGCCTTGGTCCCTTTGGGACAGGGTACACTTCTGCAGTAAGTTCATTTAAAATTGGTACATATTATTCAGGATCTATGTCTAGTCTTACAAATTATATGTATTTTCAAACGCTTAATGCGTCTGAAAATACTGGTGGGTTTAGATTGAGTGCTTCTGGTACATGTAGATTTTATGGCACCATTAATCAATTATCCGGTATGTCTCAACAAGCTCATATTGATATTATGGGATTCGTTAATACATCTATTTCTGAAGGCCAGCGGTTGACAAGTACCGGTGTTGTAGCTAGTTCATCTGCTTCTGTTCCACTTAGTTTATTTACTAAATATTCAATTGCGTCTGAGCAGCCCATCTATGCACTTAGTGACCGTAGATTAAAGAAGGAGATTGAACCAATCAATCTAGACGATGCTAAACGCTTACTAAAAGTTACTCCAGTAACGTATATGTGGAAGAAACAAATCAATGGCGCTCGCCGAGAATCAGGTGTTATTGCCCAAGACTTGGAGGATGTTGGTTTGGAGGGATTAGTTGGTGCTATTCCAAATAGTGAACTTGACGATGGATTCCAACGTTCTGTAATGTATGATCGATTAACTGTTTATTTACTAAAGCTAGTACAGGACCAAGAAGCGCGTATTGCTCAACTTGAGAATGAGCTATCGAAGTAGCAAATCCCACAATAGTGATTTATTTTTTTATGACTCATTGCCATGGCTAAATTATGCGGTATGTAATATAGCCATGGTGAGTCTTTTCAAACCCCCTTCTCCTGTATTAATCGCCGGCGGCGGGGGCGGCGGTGGTTCTGCAATTGTAAATAATTCATCTTCCGTGACAATCAATGTAGATGAAGACACGGGTGATAGTGTCGTTCAGATCACGACAAACAATACATCAGCACTGAGCGTTGATGATCGCCAATATGTAATTATTGGCGATCGTGCAGGGATCACCCCATCGAAACGTCTCACTATAGTTGATCCACTGGGCCAAGGTATCCAATTAATCAACTCCTCGCGTGCGTCTGTTGTAAATATGATTGCTGATTCAGATGAAGGCTTATCTATTACTACATCCGGAGCTAAAGTTAATCTATCTGCTAATAAGGTTTATCTTAGTAATGAATCGCTACATATCGGAGGAATTCAGGTACTTGCAACTGCACAGCAACTGGACTATTCGGCAGTTACTCCTGGTACCGCACATGCTTGGAAATCGCTAGTAGTAGATGGAAGTCGTAATATTAGTAATATTAACTTCTTGGGTGCGAATGAACTGACTGGCATTATGCAAACCGGCGCACAGCCATATATCAATTCTCTGAATTCGGTTGATATATCAGCTCTAAGTATTAGAGGTATATCGCTTCAGGCATCTGCTGCGGATTTAAATTTTCTAAAAAATACTACTCCTGGAATCGCAAATGCGTACCGGTCAATGGTTCTCGATAATAATAAGTCGATTACCGGTGTAAATCTACTAAGCGCTATAACATTGACAGGTACATTACTTACAGCCGATCAACCGAATATTACATCTATTGGTACACTCGATCGACTATTAGTTAATCAAACAATCGCAATTGGCACGACCAACCCCACTAAGACACTTGAAGTAGTAGCCACATCCCCAGTTATTCGAATCAGCAACCATACTACGATCGCCGATATCAGCCTTGATTCATCCGGTAATCTGAAGCTGAACCCCGATCGCGATATTGTAATTCAGAGTCATAAGAATCTATTATTTGGTGGAACTAGTGCGGTCACTGGATTGAATAGTTTATCGGCAACTACATTGATCGGAACTCTTGGAACTGCATCGCAGCCTAATATCACAGAGATCGGGACATTAAGTACACTCACAGTAACTGGAGATGTAATTATTGGCACATTAGATACTGCATCTGCAAACAAGCGTGTTATTATTCAAGAACAGGAAGGTTGGTCCCTTCGCCTTGCCCGATCAGTATCTAACTATTGCGATTTTCATTTGAATACAGGAGGCGATATTGAATTGCTTCCAATGCGCGATGTTAAGATTCCAAATGGAAAAGCTCTTCGTATCGCCGGTCCGATCACAGGCGTGACAGATCTTGTAGCAAGTACACTTACGGGGACGTTGGTAACCGCGGCTCAACCAAACATTACATCGATTGGTACATTGAATACCCTTTCAGTGACTACAAGCATTGAAACGACTACTATGTCTGCATTGTCGTATACGGGCACTCTACTTACGCCTGAACAGCCAAATATCACTCGCATAGGTACATTATCTTCATTAACTGTAACCAATGCAATCACAACGACGGCATTGACAGCTAGTTCATTGACTGGTACCATCCTTACATCAGCTCAACCAAATATTACATCGATTGGGACATTGATTGGCCTGAATGTATCAAATGGGATCACTGCCGGATCCGTAACTGCGGATACCTTGAGTGGTACGATACTAACAGCATCGCAGCCGAATATTACTTCTATTGGAACTCTATCTACGTTGAATGTATCAAATGATATTTCTGCGAATGTGGTATCTGCATCTTCGTTTAATGGTACATTGCTCACCGCGGAACAACCAAATATTACTCGAATCGGTACGCTTAGTACATTAACGGTTGCAAATAGTATTAATTCAAGTACAGTCACTGCATCATCACTATCTGGGTTATTACTCACTGCTGAGCAGCCCAATATTACTCGAATCGGTACACTTGGATCATTGATTGTTTCAAATGATATTATTACTACTACATTATCGGCAGATACGATTACTGGTACGTTGTTATCGTCGAGTCAACCGAATATAACTTCTATTGGTACTCTCAATCGTTTGCTACTAAATGGGCCGATTGGTATTGGTGTTTCTAACCCCGCGTCGGTCATTGACATTGATACAAGTCAATTATCTGTCCCTGCGGCGATAGGGCTGAATGATGGATCCACTACGGCCAGTTTAGGTATTGGTATGAACGGTATTTTAATTAATACATCAGGTAGTTACGTAACTCTGGGATCAGGGGTTAGTCTTCGATTCGTAAATGGCGGCATTACGGGCTTATCGTCTATTGCCGCAACGGAAGTATACGGTACATTGATGACTTCATCCCAACCAAACATCACGTCTATTGGAACACTTGAATTTCTTGATTCCGGATATGTCGGTCTAGGTACACCTCACAGTACCCAGTATAGATTAAACGTTTTTAATGAATCTGGAAAGATGATGGCACTAAGTACTTCATCTGCGTCAATGACGCTGGCTGTCGTTAATGGAGACTATACGATCAATGCATCCAATGATCGTATAGGCCTTGGTACAAATGTAAGTCTTGTACTAAACGGGGGAACGATCATTGGGCTGGATCAACTATCTGCTAATACCATTTCGGGTACATTAATTACTCCTGCTCAGCCAAACATTACCTCTATTGGACCCCTTAGTTCATTGATTGTCGATGGAACAATTAATGCAAATGATGCATCGCTGGGCGATGTTCATATCACTGGCGATATCACAGTCGATGGTGCATTGAACTTAAGTACTCCTCTGTCGTTTACAAATTTATCAAGTACTACTGGTAGATTTGACGCAAATGTCGCTGCTACTACATCTACTAATGGGGGAACTTTGACCGTGATTGGGGGAGCGGCATTTAGTCAAAATGTGATTATTGGCAGTAGCTTAACTATCGGAAGTGTTACACTTACTGAAGAATCATTTAGTGGTATGGTATCCGGTGCGCCTGGTATCGTTGAAGCAAATAAAACATTAGTACCCAGTAACGATAAGGATCTTTCAAGTTTTCGAAACTTAACCGCGGAGACCTTGTTCGGCACTATCGGTACCGCGTATCAACCAAATATCACCACTATTGGTAACTTAACAAATTTAAATATTAATGGATACCTTGGTGTGGGAACCCAATCGCCAATGAAGCAACTTGAAGTTGCGTCTACTACAGGCGGGTGCCTGAGACTAAGCCATGATAAAGTGGCATATCCTAACGCATATGTAGACTATACAATCGGCACTACGGGGAATGCATGTATTACACCATTTGGAGGACAACTAACCATCAAGAACAGATTGATTACAAATCAAATATCATTAGGCGGGTCAACGAATACTCTCATGCCATTAGAAGTGGGTACAGTTAAGTTCGCAATGACCGTTCCGTTTGCATACAATTACGCAAACGGTAGTCGTGGAACATTTTCCGCATCTACAACAAGCCCATCGCCTGAATATGACTATAGCATTCGCGCACTTGGCCGTATTCTATGCACGCAGAGTTTAGATGTAATGTCCGATAGGCGAACAAAAAAGAATGTTCAAGAACTTACTGATGAGTTCTGCACATCGTTTGTTGAAAAAACTACTCCTGTATCTTTCAACTGGATCAGAGGCGACAGGCATAAAGCATTTGGTTATATCGCACAAGAACTACTCAAGAACGGGTTCGATGAACTAGTCAATCTTGCACATGATGATCAGGTAGAGGAGATCATTGACGACGATGGGTTTATCAATCCAGCGGGGGTCAAGTTTACAATTTCGTATCAAAACATCATCCCAATATTAGCACAGAATCAAAGACGGCTAATGAAAGAGAATGAAGAACTACGGGCCAAATTGGATACAATTCTTCAGTTATTGCAAAATACGCAAAATTGATGATTAACATTGATAATATATCGATAATCCCATAATGTTCAAACTCGCAATTTACCTTCGCAATGATGGAACTACCGTCAATCCATTTGCATGTCCAAACCTTTGTTCATATATGCGAAATGGTGTTATTGTAATGACAAGTCATATGTATGAGATGATGAATGGAATGATCGCCAAGAATCGCTTTGATCTTGTAATTGGACAGATGGTTGTAATCGGCGATGAACCAATTGAGTATGTAGAAGTAGTAAAGGATATCCATGATTGCATCAAATACTTACTGGCATCACATACTAGCCAATCGTGGTGGTTCATTGGCGATAATGATACAGCTAATAAACTAATCTTAAATGGAATTATCATGGATGTTCACTTGTCCAAAAGCTATGCAACTGTGCAAATGAAGGAGTATATGTTCACATACTTGAATTCACTCCCGCAAGAAACAATGTTTGATAAATCATTACTTGATCAACCAAATATGCAATTTAATTTGTTATCAACCATGCGCGATATCAAATCAGATACAAAATCTGTTCGACATTACTTTCGCCGAAACCAAGAAGAGACTAACCTTTTATATGCTATGCGCGATATTGTTGATAACGGATTCAAGCGCACTAATCGTACAGGGATTGACACACGTGCAGTATTTGGTAGACAATTCGAATATCGAATGAATGAACGCATTGATCCCTCTACTGGTAATAGTATGTTTCGGTTGCCTCTTCTCACTACTAAACGTATGTTTACTAGAGGAGTGTTTCAAGAACTGAAATGGTTTCTTAGTGGGGGCACAGATTCAAAGACACTTGAAGCGCAAAGGGTTAATATCTGGAAGGGCAACACTAGTAGAGAATATCTTGATTCGATTAATCATACTGACTACAATGAAGGAGAAACAGGTCCGATTTATGGGTTCCAATGGAAGCACTGGGGCGCAAACTATGTTCAAGGCAAACATGATTATGTCGATGAGGGTATTGACCAAGTCAATCGCACGATTGATTCATTGCAAAATGATCCATTTAGTCGACGGCATATTATCAGCGGATGGAATGTATCTGACCTTGATAAGATGTGCTTGCCACCTTGCCATATCTTGTATCAGTTCATGGTACATGAAGAAGACGACCAGAAGTACTTATCGCTGATGATGACGCAACGGTCATGCGATACTTTCCTTGGATTACCATTCAATATTTGCTCACTAGGAATGTTCTTGATGATCATGGCACATCGTGTTGGTATGAAGCCATATAAGATCATTCATAGTATTGCCGATATGCATATTTACGAATCGCATATCGGCGCGGTATCAAAGCAACTTCAGCGCGAACCATTTGAGTTTCCGTACATTCGTGTAAACTGTGACCCAAAAGAGAAACTAGAGGATTACAATTATGAAGACCTAGTTATTGAAGATTACTTTTGCCATGGTACAATCAAAGCTGATATGGTTGCGTAAATGCAATTAATATTTTTTTGGAAAGATTGACTGCCGCCATGTGAAGATCAGTCATGAAGTTGTGAGATGCATTTTTCTGTTTCGTTGCAAAACTGTACGATACTGATCATAACTGGATATATTGTATAACAATGGCGACATTAACTGAACACACTATTAACGACAAGGTCTACATTGACCTGAAGCAAGTACTTGGTACATGCAAGAACTACTGCCGTGGAGTGCGCTCCATCAAACAGCTTATTCAAGTAAAGTCATACAATGATTACATATATGGAGAAGAGATTAATGGGGCAATCTACGTACGCGACAAGTTTAAGCGCGCTAAGAACTACTCTGTGTATGTATACAAGAATGAGCTGGCATCATTGTTTGGTACACTGAATGAAGAACCGGACATTGCACCGCCGATCATTGTCGATCATGATTTAGTATTCTTTAAAGATGAGCAAGGCAATGAA
>JACCDX010683890.1_pt1 | contig 17465 bp, 13 predicted proteins | sample 7449681 | NCBI WGS metagenome assembly JACCDX01 (sample SAMN15323450, study PRJNA562643) | freshwater metagenome | isolation source: river surface water | place: USA:Blue River Watershed | collected 2017-08-18
GCTGCTGTAAACGAAGGAAACTCCGGCGGTCCTATGCTGGACAGGTTTGCGCGCGTTCTTGGAATCGTTTCTTACAAGCCGATGCATAACGACTTGAATTCCGACAGCCCTCTAGACAACTACGTAGTTCCCGAGGGGATCGCAGCCGCTAAGAGATTGAGAGTGGCTTGCGACAAGTTATTCGTCACGAGCCCAGTCTGCCCTTTCAAGGACTAGACCATGGAGCTCGTCATTAGTGCTGCCCTAATAATCGTCGCTATTGGCATCGTTTGGTGTGCGAGCCAACTGGGCCTCTTTTGGACTATCTTCGCACTAAGTCTGAGCCTTGGCGCATTGATTTTTATTATTCTCCGCCAGCGAGCAGCAGTCGGTGACGAGCACCTTTACGACCGGACTCTAAGCGTCCCGGCTATTCGCCAACCTCTTACCCCCATGGAATACTCGTACCGCTCCAATCTGGATATTCCTTTCTTTATTTTTGAATCACAAAACTACGGAAAGAAGAAACCCCGGACAAGAGTCCGAGGAATTCCTATTGATCGATTTACCCAGTTTGAGTTGAAAACAGACTCACTGCTCGAAGAGATCCAACGCTTGAGAAGCCACTTGGATTCAATTCAAGGTCAATTACCGGCCAACTCACAGTCAAAAAGCATCAGTTCCACGACCTCGACAGTAATTCAAGCGCATATTCATGCTTCCGCTGAAGTACTGATGAGTGAAGCAAAACCACACTTCGACACAATTTTGCCGAAAGCGGAGTCGAGTAAAAACAAAGTGCAATTCAGGAAATTTCAATCGGAGCTTCGACTTCCATTCCGTAGACCAGACAGTATTAAGATTCGAGCGGCAGAAAGAATTTCAGATTCTATTTACGATGAAATTGGTAATGTATGTGGAAGCTGCGGTGGGCGTTTGAAGAATTTTCAATGCGTTGACAGGTGCGACCCGCTAAGCCAGTAACTTGTCAAACCCCCACACTTTTGGCTTAGTGGTTATGCAAATTTATGGCTCCGCTCAAAGAAACTGAAAAGTTATCTCGGTCTCGGGCGAAGCGCCAAGTAACGCCCCGCCAGGCGCCGAAAGACCTGCCATCTGGCGCACTGGTTGAGTTTGATTGGTTTTGGGATGTGACCCCCTGGCTACCCAACATAGACTTAGCTTCAGGGGGCATGCAGTGGTCAATTATTGGTGGGTAAACCAAAACCAAACTTTCAACCATGAAGTTGGGGGCGGATATTTGTGGTCGCCAAAGGCCCGCGCCGATGGCGTTAGAAACCAGTTTTACGAAAACATGCAGGCAGTCATGCCGGGCGACATCATCTTTTCGTTCGCTGGAACTTACATAAAAGCTATAGGCATCGCGGTCAGCACAGCTTTCAGTTCGACTAAGCCAAAAGTATTTGGAGAAGCGGGTCAAAACTGGTCCCAAGATGGCTGGCAGGTTGACGTCGAATTCAGTCGAGCCGAAAAACCCATAAGGCCGAAGGACCACATGGTCATTTTGGCGCCAATGTTGCCGACAAAATATGCACCTTTGCAAGCCAACGGGAATGGATTGCAAGGCGTCTACCTCGCAGCCGTGCCAGTTGAGATGGCGCAAGCTCTTTTGACTTTACTGAATGCCCCTGAACTTACGATGCCGGTTACACGCCTCGAGGACTTGAGTTTCTCGCCAGAAGAACAAGAGATAATCGCAGCCCAGGATTTGGGCGAGACCGTCAAAGCGACGTTAGTTATGGCCCGTCGAGGACAGGGCATTTTTAGAGATCGAGTTAAGGTACTTGAAACCAGTTGTAGAGTGACAGGAATTTCATCGGAAAAGCTACTTATCGCCAGCCACATAAAACCCTGGAAACTGTCCGATAATGCCGAGCGCCTTGATGGAAACAATGGCCTATTCTTGTCCCCGCATGTGGACAGGCTGTTTGACAGCGGGTACATCTCATTCACTAAAGCTGGTGAAATGCTTGTGTCCGACTCTCTTGACGCCGATGTTCTAACTAAATGGAGCATCGATGCAACCAAGAAGTTCGGGCGTTTCAATGACGACCAGGAGTATTTCTTGGAGCATCACCGCGAGGTAACTTTCAAAGCTAGCTAAAAGAATATTCTGTTGTCCAACCTTCTGATCCGTAGATATAGGTTGCACCGCTTCCGATACAGGATTTGTATCGTTCATAGAGTCAGTATATCTCTCAAGCAGTCACCAAATATCTAGAGTTTTCGGTCAAATGGGTACAGTTTGGGGTATCACACTTGGGAAACGGAAAGGATTACTAAGTTTGAAACATGGACTCCTCTTCGCAAGTTGAACTGAAGCTCGAAATCTTTAGGGAGTCGTGTATTGAAACTTTGAAGTGCCGTTTGGGAAACGCATCCGACCTATTTGCGGAGGACTTTCTTTACTTCTCTGCAATCAATCGGACGATTGAAGTTGCCAATAGCTTCGTTGATGCCGCCAAAAGTCAAAATCTTTCAGTTATGCCTGTATTACTGAGAGTCCAGATCAATACGCTCGCAACTTTGAACTTCATAGAAACAATCGAGCGAAAACATGAAGTGATCCAAGAGTTCAATCGCGGAACAGAGTTTCGAAAAATGAGGGTTCCAGGCAGTAAGACCAAAATTCAGGAAACTCTGCTCATTGAGAAGGCGGAGGAAAAGTACCCTTGGATTCGCTCGGTTTATACCAAAACTTCGTCTTGGGTTCACCTATCCCCAACAAGTACATACGGACCTTTGGACATGATGGCCGATGGAACGGTCACTTTTAGAATTCCTCGAATCCCAGAGCCTAGGTATCAGGAAGCGGTCGACGAACTGTGTGCGTGCATGATCGCCTGTCTCGGAAGCATCCATAATCACTTGGAGATCTGGGCCAGCTCGAATCGAAATCTTGATATTTAGGCAATCACCCATTCGCTGACTTCATGTTGCTGGGATGAGCTATGCGGCGTTTTTGCAAAAGTCCGCGGGGTCATTCTGATTCGTCTGAGACCTCGGACGATTCTAAGTCTTTCCAGATGGGTAGCATTTGCCAGCCTGGTGGAAATCCTCCGCTTGAAAGCGAGTACCCCTCTATTTCCGGAAACGTTTCTAGGTGTCTTAAGAGATCGCACCGCCAAGTATTCCTGGAGTCGAGGCAGTCGAGCCAGCGTGCCAGCGTGCAGATAACAGGATAAACACGGTAATGGGAGATCTGATTGTCTCGTGGAATGCCGTCAAAGTAATTGTCGGTTTGTCCCTTAGGGAGGGCAGGCGCGCGTTCAAGATTCCGGTTCCATATCCTTGAATGATGGGCAATCTTGTTTCGCAGAGCGTTTACGGCTGCCATCTGCGAGCTGAAGATCCTGCGATCCGAAGAATTGAAAAAACTTAGGACCAAATCAGCATCACTTTGATGCAAATTGTCGAAGGCGACTATCACTTGCCAGAACTCGAGGATCTCCACTATTGACCAAATATGGACATCGGCGTATTTCTCAATTTGGTGTGCAATGGCGTCGTCGCTTCTTATTTCACGCTCAATAGAGTTTTCTACTTTTTTCTGCCACTGCTGAAAATCTGACCTACGACGACGACGTTTCTTAACCAATGAAATGAGATTGCTGCGAAAGCTTGGTTTCTTACTAAACCTGGCGGCAAAAGAATCAGCATGTCTGTGTGCAAATGGGTCACGTTGCGCAAGGACGTAGCTAACTTGAGTGCGCAAGCCTATCTCTACTTCAGCGATGGCACGAAACAAGATTTCTCTGAAACGCGCATCCCATTGGTAAATAGCCAATACTTGATCGAAGCTGTGACCTGATCTAAAAACATCCGAGCGCACTTCTCTCGCTTTTGCCTTGATGTTCGTTCGACCTGACACGACAGTGCGCATATGGAACCAATATCCGCTCAAGCGGTAATAGTTCTTGGCTTTCAGATGTGACGGCAATTCAACCGATGGGGTCATTTTTAGACCGACCGAATTAACTTGTTCGTCCCAGTCGAGTGCTTTCTTGGGTGGCTTGACTTTAGCCAATAGAGACCCCTCGTATAAGAAAAGCCGCCCATGCTGTGCAGAGGGGCGGCTCGAGACTCTTCGATGTTAGCACGATGGGCTGACTTTTTGCCAAGAGAAATGCCAGTTGTGAATTCAGGCGGATGCCAAATGCTCTGCCTGTTCAAGCACAAGTTCAACTGCAGCATCCTCAGCATCAGGCGGATAGTCATATTTGGCTAGAAGTCGGCGAACCTTAGAGCGCATCGAAGCTCGGACGCTCTCCTTGAGGCTCCAGTCAATCGTTGCTGACTCACGGACGGCTAACACGAGTTCTCGGGCAATCTTCTTGAGCGTCTCATCTCCGAGCTGCAAAACAGCAGAGTCATTGGTCAGGATCGCATCGTAGAAGGCAACTTCGTCATCTTTGAGTCCAAGTAACGATCCACGTTGCTGCTGCTCACGCATTTCTTTAGCAAGCTGAACAAGTTCAGCGATGATTTCGGCCGTTGATAGAGAGCGGTTGGTGTAACGGTTAATCGCTTGTTCCAACTGTTCGGAGAACTTTCGCGACTGAACCAAATTGGTTTTGGCAGTCGTTCGAATTTGGTCGTTGAGCAAGCGGCGAAGAAGTCCGAGCTGAAGATTCGGCTTGTCTTTGTGCTCTAGGGAATCAAGGAACTCGTCCGAAAGGATCGAGAGTTCCGGAGTCTCGATACCCGCGAGTTTGTAAATGTCGATCACGTCTTCGGCTGAGACGGCTTCGTTTACCAGCTGGCCGATAGCCGTGTCGATTTCGACAGCACCAGAACCGCCTCGGCCCGAGTCAGGGTTCAGGATCTTGAGAATTGCAACCCGAACGTCGGCGAATAGACGAATGTCAGAGCGGATTGCCTTCGCTTCGTCTCTTGCGCCAGCGAGCATGAACGCCTTGAGGAGTGCAAGAACCTGATCGTTGAATCGTGTAGTTCGGTCTGGATCTCCCATTACAAAGTCGACCAATTTCGCTCGTTGGCCCAGCAGTTGGGCGGCCGAGAGGTTCGGACTTGAATCAAATTCACGCTTTTGAAGAATTCCGCAGACGATGTCATGCTTCTCGAACATGACTGCCACGATTTCTTCGATTGGCACTCCAGCCTGATCTTTGTCTGACGGTGAATACTCAGCGAGCGCCGAGCGTAGGTTTGTGGCAATTCCTACAAGGTCGACTATCAGACCACCGGATTTGTCGCGGAAAGTTCGGTTGACACGAGCAATTGCTTGCATGAGTCCTGCGCCGCGCATCGGTTTGTCGACGTACATTGTGTGCATAGCTGGAGAGTCGAAGCCAGTTAGCCACATGTCTCTCACGATGACTAACTCAAGGCTGTCGTCAGGGTTCTTAGCCCGCAGTTTGATGTCTCGGAGGGTTTGCTTGTCGTAAAGGTGTGGCTGGAATTCCGCCGGATCAGCCGCTGAACCGGTCATTACGACCTTGATTTTGCCGTCTCCCGGATTTGATGAATGCCAGTCGGGGCGAAGAGCCACGATTTTCTCGTAAAGCCTGACGGCGATGCGTCGACTCATAACAACGATCATGCCTTTTCCGAATAGTGCCTCTCTGCGCTTCTCCCAGTTGTCGACGATGAACTGCGCGGCCGCGTCGAGGCGAGATTCCGCACCGACAATCGCTTCCAGGCGAGACCATCTTGATTTAGCAGCTGATGCTGCGTCTTCTTCGACCTGCTCTGTGATTTCATCGGCAAGTTCGTCTAGCACGTCGAGCTCGGTGTCTGTGATGTCCACCTTGATCAGATGTGGCTCGTAGAAAATCTTCACCGTTGCGCCATCCTCTACGGCCCGTGTGAGATCATAGACGTCGATGTAGTCACCGAATACCGAGCGAGTAGATTTGTCGGTGCTTTCAATCGGTGTACCTGTGAAACCGAGATATGTGGCGCCAGGGAGAGCATCACGAAGGTGCTTAGCGAGCCCGGCACGAATTCGCCCGGAACTATCTAAGTATTCGCTGAATCCGTATTGGGACCGATGCGCTTCATCCGCGATGACAATTACGTTTTTGCGATCGGTAAGTACGGGTGATTCATCTCCGTCTTCACCCGGTCGGAACTTCTGCAAGGTAGTGAAGACGATACCTCCGCTGGAACGCTTTAGTTTTGCGCGTAGATCCTGACGTGATTCTGCTTGAATTGGCGTTTCGGGCAAAATTCGGGCAGGCGCGAATACTTCCGCAAAGAGTTGATCGTCGAGATCATTTCGATCTGTGATGAAAACGAGCGTCGGGTTCGTCATACGTGGTTCACGCATGATTTTTGCGGCGTAAAACACCATCTCGAAACTTTTGCCAGATCCTTGAGTGTGCCACACGACTCCACCACGTCTGTCGCCGCTAGGACTTGATGCCTCGACGGTGCTTTGAATAGCTGCGTTAACCGCCCAGTATTGGTGGTATTTGGCAACTCGTTTGACGAGCACACGGCTTGGTTGTCCAGTCTTTTTATCTGTAGTCGTTTCATCCGAAAAAACGATGAAATTCTGAAGAACATCAAGAAATCGCTTTGGTTCGAAAACACCCTTAATAAGAACTTCGAGTGAAGGGCGGTCAGTGATAACCTCTCGCCCTTCGATGGTTTTCCAAGGAGCGTAGTGTTCATATGCGCCGGAGTATGAACTCATCGAGCTGCTAACTCCGTCAGAGAGTACGGTGATTGCGTTCGGAAAGAACAACGAAGGGATGTCTCTCCGGTAAGTCTGAATCTGGTTCCACGCGTTCTTAAGGGTCGCATTTTGGTCCGCAGAATTCTTGAGTTCAAGCACCCCGACAGGAAGGCCATTCAAAAACACGACGACGTCCGGGCGGCGGTTTTTGCCCTCTTGAACAATGGTGAATTGGTTGACAGCAAGCCAGTCGTTTCGCTCTGGGTATTCGAAGTCGACAAGCCATACACGAGTTGTTCTGATTTGCCCATCAACACCACGGTGCTGTACGGGAACGCCTTCGGTGATGAGTTTGTGGAGTCGGTAGTTCTCGTCGATTGGACTCTGCGATTCTGAGCGTTTTAGTTTATTGATCGCCTCCTCTACGAGTTTGTCGCCAAGCCCAACATTAATTCGCGAAATTGAAGAGCGGAGCCTGCCATCGAGAATCACGTCTTGGAACGATTTGCGCTCCTCCCCTGGCTCTCCGGGTGCAATATTAGGGCCCCATGCGGTCGCAAATCCCGCCTCTCGAAAGTAGTCGAGCGCCGCATCCTCTACAGTTGCCTCGTTAAATCTGCTCATTTCAGGACCTCCTCTAACCGTATTCGGCCCGAGAGTAACTCTGGAAGTAATACCTGGCGGATTTCCTCTAGAAGGTGCACTTCTCTGTCACTAATTAATAGCCGGCCCCACAGGGAGTCCGTGTCTTCCCGCATCTCTTCAAGTCGCGATGCTAGTGGGATTTGGACGGTTGTTGTATTAAGTTGGCCCCTTTGAATGTGACCCATCGTCGTAGCTCGATCCGCCGCGAGAGCCTTGAAGACTGGCATTGCAGCATCGACACGATCGAATACAAGCCAAGTAGGCAATTCCTTGGGAATTACTTTGAAAATGTGCTGATTAATGATGGCTTCAGCCCGAGTCCATCGATACACACCAAGCGAGCCAGACCAGGACATCAGTATGTCGCCTGGGCGTGCCAGGTTATCCTCGGGGACATCGATGTCGTTGTAAATAGTAGACGGGCCAGGCCCTTTGTTGAGCTCCGCGATGCGCAGCACCATGCGCCCTGTGCAGCTCGCCCCTTTGGTGAAAGCGCCCCCATTCACAAAAGAGCCAAGAGATGAAACGGGGCGTTCCTCTGCCCCGAAGCTGAGAGACTTTTCGATCCTTGCTCGAAGCAGCGCCAAAATGACGGCGATAATTCGCCGATTAGATGCGATTTTGTCGTCCAGCGCACCAATAAAATCTGAAATAGCACTCCAGTACTTCCGATCAGGTAGATATACTTTCTTCGAAGCCAACGGCTGCTTGGTTATTTGTGGCTGGGCCGAACCAGTGATTACGTCTCCGAAATCTAAGGAACTTAAGAGGATGGACAAAAAATCGTTATCTTCTTGATTGCCGGTATCGAGCGCCATGGCATTATTGCTAACCCAAACTGGTTCCGGAGGGTACTGTACAAGTCCACAGTTTGAACCTCGGCAGGTTACTAGAGGCATTCTTCTTCGTTTTGTCGGCGTTTGCGTGTACCCCAGCACTTTATTACCACCTACAACCGGAATTGGATTATCTGCGCTTGGAGAATCTGCCATGTCCCCAGGGCTCAGATATTTCCCCTGCTGAATCTCCGCCAAATCTCCAAGAGTTGATCTGAACCGAAAGTTATCCAATGCGCAGCCGTTCCATTTGTGCGCGAATACTTCTTTCGAGATCCTGACCTCTGTCAAATTCCTCTAGAAGCTCGTTAGTAAGACGCTGAACCCTTTCTTCTATGGGCTCATCGTCAACTTCCACTTCGGCGGTGCCCACGTAACGTCCCGGCGTGAGCACGAAGTCGTTCTCGGCGATCTCTTCACTTGTGGCAGACTTGGCGAAGCCTGCCAGATCTTCATAGACACCGTCTTGGTTACGCCACATGTGATACGTGCCAGCAATTTTCGCGATGTCATCTTCAGTCAATTCACGGAGTTTGCGGCTCACCATAGCGCCAAGCTTGCGAGCATCGATGAAAAGGACTTCGCCTTCACGATTGCGGTGACCGTTGCCATGGCGATCCTTTGACACGAACCAGAGCGCCACCGGAATGCCAGTATTGAAAAATAGCTTCTCCGGAAGTGCCACGATGCAGTCAACTAGGTCAGCTTCAACGAGCTTGCGGCGGATCTGACCCTCGCCACTCGTCTTTGAACTCAATGAACCGTTCGCAAGAACGAAGCCCGCTGTGCCGCGTGGGCTCAAGTGATAAATAAAGTGCTGGACCCATGCGAAGTTGGCGTTGCCTTGAGGTGGAACACCGTATTTCCATCGTGGATCGTTCTCCAGCTTTGCATCCCACCAGTCCGAGACGTTGAACGGTGGGTTCGCGATGATGTAGTCGGCACGCAGGTCAGGGTGCAGATCCTCGCTGAATGAGTCGGCTGACTTGGGCCCGAAATCGGCTTCGATCCCGCGAAGTGCCATGTTCATTTTGGCTAGTTTCCAGGTCGTATCAGTGAACTCTTGACCGTAGATCGAAATGTCACTTCGCTTGCCACCGTGGGCCTGAACAAACTTTGCGGACTCGACAAACATGCCGCCGGATCCAGCTGCCGGATCATAAACGCGCCCGGAATAAGGCTCGAGCATTTCCACCAGTGTGCGTACAACCCAACGAGGTGTGTAGAAAGCTCCGGCTTCTTTTCCAGACTCCTTACCGGCAAATTGCCCGAGGAAATACTCGTAGACGCGGCCCAGCACATCGTCGGAACCGTGGTCATCGGTTGATGTGAAGCCAATTGAGCCAATGAGGTCGACAAGCTCGCCTAAGCGCCGCTTGTCAAGGCCATCGCGGCCGTAATTGCGAGGGAGAACACCCCTAAGTGACGGGTTCTCCTTTTCGATTACATCCATCGCCTGATCGATATCTTGACCGACGCTCGGTAGCTTCGCTCGGGATTGAATGGTTTCCCATCGGGCATCCTCTGGGACCCAAAAGATATTGTGCCCGGTGTACTCATCTCGGCTTTCAAGGAATGTAGCCCAGCGTTCAGGCTTGATTCCATCTTCCAAAAGGCTCACCTCGATAGCGTTCCTGCGCTCGATGAAGCGATCAGAAATGTACTTCAGGAACACAAGGCCAAGTACAACGTGCTTGTATTCGCTTGGCTCCTGGTTGCCACGAAGTTTGTCGGCAGTCTCCCAAAGGGTTTGCTCCAAAGTCTTTTGGCTAGCTTGTTTCTTTGTCGCCAAGTAGTTTCCCCCTCTTGAAGCCTGAGTGCTCAAAATAGAGCCCACTCCCTAGGTTACAGAACTGGGCAGACACTAAGCCATTCTTAGCTGCTAGGGATGCGGGATTGTATAGTTCCTCTATTGCCGATAACACACTTCCAACGCGCCAGGCCGGTCTGGAGATGATAAAACATAGGTTGCATGAGCGGCTTCGAAGTGGTTCTCACCTATCTCGATTCAATCGACAGAGAACTATTAGTGGAGCCAACAGGATTGGCAGGTCCAAAGAGGTTGGCCTGAATTGTCTGCAAATCGGAATCAACAAGGCAACGCCATAAGAGCTTTCGTGATTGAAGACATCTTTTGCCTGGCGGAAGACTTGTTTTGAATTGGTTAGTGTATTTGTCCTCGGATATCTTTTCCGAGTCAATACCCAGCGCAGTAAAACACTTAATGTGGGTAAGCTCGGAGAAACATCTTGGAGGTTTAAATGGAACTCACAGCTTGTCGTGTATGCGAGAATGCAATTAGCCCGCTAGCTCATTTTTGCCCTAGTTGCGGGAATGTGGCTCAGAACCACCCACAATTGAACCCCACCAATGTCCGAGTTAAGACAGCGCTTCTGGCCTTATTCGTTGGCACCTTAGGGTTTCACAAGTTCTACTTGAATAAAAGCAAATTGGGTTTGCTTTACATCCTGCTTTGCTGGACCTTGATGCCGACAATTGTCAGCATCATTGAAGGCGTGATTTATTGTTTCCAATCTGACGAGACATTTGCCTCGAGACACCTTGGGAAAAGCAACTAGGCTGTTCAATCTCTAAAGTCTAGACGCACCCAACACTGATCGCGAATCTTCAAACATCAAATAGAAGTCGCTTAGGGCAACTCCCGTTGCAGCCTTGAAGGCATCTTTGAATGATTCGCCGGTGCCGATTTGCGCATAAACATTCACAAACTTGGCCATGCCAACATTGGCCACCAAGAACTCGGTTGCGATTGCACCGATTCCATAAGGGTCCATGCTGCCATCGTTCAAAGTCACTTCTTCAAGCTTTAGCTTCACAGTGCCTGGATGCTTGGTGCGGTCAAGCATCCAGTTGCGGGCATCGGTGTATTTGTTGAAGCCCAACTGGTTTGAACCCTGGGTGCCAACAAACACCGCTGGGCCCTCCCAGAACCACTGTGGTGTTCCACACGGAACACAGCTGCCAACCGCGCGCTCTTGCACCGAGTGAAAGAACTCGTGAGCCGGGGTTTGCTTCATGCCAACGTTGTCGTTGGCAATCAGGTTTTCTCGTTCGATGAAAGCAAGGTTCCACACACCGGTGTCACTGCCGCCTCGGGCAGGTGCGCCCTCAAAAGAGCCCGCGCGATCATCGGCTGCACGCTGACCATAAACCTTGGCAAACTCAACCTTTAGCCACTCAACATCTTTGGCCACAAAGCCCGTGTATGGGCCGGTGAGCTTGGGGTATTCAAAGGTGGTGGCAATCAGGGTCACGCCCTGTTTGATCCAGTCGATCCAATACTGAGGGGTGCCAGCCTGGGCAACCACGTTCACGGTGGCATCTTGGCGCTTGGTTGCCGTGTATTCGGCAAACGACTTGGTTGCCGCAGCGGCGATGGCTGCCGAACTGGTTGGCTTTGGCCAACCACTTGCCTTGTATGCCGCCTCGGCGGTGTTGTTGATTGGGTCGGCTGTTGGGCTTGGAGTTGGGGTCGACGGGTTTGGCTCACCCGATGCGATTGGCCGCGGAGCCGGGGCTGGCTTGGCGATGGTGACAACACCCTTGTTCCAAACCAGTTTTTTGCCCGATTTCACACAGGTGAACTTGGTCGATTTGGTGCCGGCCTTAACCACCTGCGTAATGCCTGCCTTGGCACAGGCAGCACCAGCCTTAGGTGCGGCAGCCTGAGCCGGGGCCGTGAAGCCCGCAACCAGAAGTGAACCGATTACTGCCGTTACTAATAGTTTGCGCATTTGCTAACCAACCTTTTCGACCTTTACGACATCTCCAAACTTGCCTGTCTCTGTAACAGTAACCTTCCAGCCATCGCTTGTCACAGACTCACCGAGGCGAAGGGTTGCGTCGGTCTCCCATTCACGATCCACCGAACGAGCTGGGTAGATGATCTTGATAGGTGACAGACGATAGGGCACCTTGGTGTCAAGCTTGTAGACCATCGCACCTTCAGTCTCACTACCCATGTTTAGATCAAAGCCAAGCCTGCGGCGAGATTCAACTATGAGCGCTGTCGTGGATGTTAGCGGAATCACCACACCTTTAGGTTTGGTAGTAATTTCCTCAACCGGGCTCAACCAGTGTGTAGTGCTCGATTGATCCGTAACACAACGGATCTGATCATCGTTCAAAATACCTAACAGGAATCGCTGCCAGACCAATAGCTCAGGCAAATTGGGGTTAGCCATTAAGTCGAAATAGCCTAGGCCTCCAGACTTTTGATCGCTAAGGCTGAGTGTATTTCTAAGGTCTGTCATACCCAGCATGTGACCAAACTCGTGAGTCCAGTTGTCCAAATCTCGAACCTCGTCACCTCCCCGGATCAGAACATTTTGAACTGTTCCTTCATTCGTAGCGAATCCATTTCCTGGAATTGCAGCCTCCGCGACAAATATTCCGATCTGGCTGTCTTTAGTGTCTGGTGGGGTGGCGATGACGATGGTTTCAACTCCGGTGAAATCGATATCTTTATCCACCGCCGCAATCACAGCACGAACGTAAGACCAATATTTGGCGGACTTTTGCTGATTGAATCCTCCTGATTTGAAATCGCCGTCCAAACCATACTCTTCAACAGTTTTCGGAAGATCGGCATAGTCAGCAGGCAACCTAAAATCGATTTTCACCGATTTGGTACCCATCGCCCCGTAAAACGCTTGAAGAGTGTCGGTGACATCTTTGTAGTCATCTGCGGGTTTGGTGGTTGCCCTGTGACCCAAGAAGTCGATGGCTAAAAATTGAACTGTGGGTGAGTTAATCAGGTTCATGCGTTCGGGCTTCATCGGGAAACCAGATGAAAAGTTCCGCAGGTTCGGGTCGCCCTGCTGAATTCTGCAAAGGTCTAATTTTGAAAGCAGCGAGGCTTCAGTAATAGCTCCGGTAGGTGAGCCCAGGTCGCCCTTGCTGTAAATATATAGGCCGAAATTATTGCTGAAGAACGTCTTAGTTGGGGTGACTGGGTCGATTCCTGGACGGCCAGTAAGTTGGTCGATGTAGCCACCGTTTTCACGAGGAAAATACCGATCGTCCCAGTTGTTACACATCATCCAAACAAGCACTTTGTCGTTGTTGTAGCCAATCACATCGCCCGAGTTTCGAGGGCAAGGATCGCCTTGCTTTGGCTTGGATGGGTCAAACGGCATCGCCGTTGGAGTCGGCGTTGGAGTTGGGGTCGGCGTAGGTGCAACGGTTGGTTCGACAGTCGGCTGAGGTGCAGGCTTGGCAATGGTGACAACGCCCTTGTTCCAAACCAGCTTCTTGCCAGATTTAACACAGGTGAACTTGGTTGATTTTGTGCCGGCCTTAACCACCTGAGTGATACCCGCTTTGGCGCAAGCAGCACCAGCCTTGGGTGCTGCAGCCTGAGCCGGTGCGGTAAACCCCGCAAACAGAATTGAGCCAATAACGGCAGTGATTATGAGCTTTCGCATTTTGCCCCCAAACAAATCCTGATTAGAGATTAGTGAAATTTCACCTAAGTTTGCAGCACTTTTTTGACTAGTTCACGATTTCAACAACATCGTTGACGCCTGACTTCTTGAAACTAATCTGCAGTTTTCCGGCTGTTAGTTTCTCGCCGACTTTGAATAGATACTTGGTCGATTCCCAACCCTGCACAGAACTCAGGTCACGACCGTCGGGCGCTTGATAATAGCTCCACTTGTCGAATCGAGTGGTGTTTCCTGTGTCGCCCGAGGCCTCGCCCGAACGATCGTTGTCTAACCGAACATCGACCTTATATATGAAGATGCCAGAGTCGTTTTGGTTCCAATCTTTTGAATAGCCGATCGGACGCCTTGACTCAATCACCAAAATTTCAAACTGGTTCAATTTAACGAGTCCAAAACGCATCTCTTTTGAACCAAGCTCGAGCGGCTTCAAAACAATTTGATGATCAAGTTTCTTGGTCGCATCTAAACAAGCGATTGATGACTCTGGTGACCAACCCAGCCTAAAAATATCCCATGAAGAGAGCACCAGCGATGAGCCGTATTGATCTTGGGCTAGACCGGTTTGAAAGCCATTGCCGGGTGCATGAAGCGCAAGGCCCTGCGAGTGCAGCAGTTCGTGAATCCAAAAAGCCCACATCTTTGACTTCTTAACCTCGACGCTGCGGCCGCGGTCATCGAAATGATATTTGCCGCCACCCCAGAAAAACATTGTTTTTACACCTTGAGGTGTAGTCAGAGGAATGCCGCGAATACCCATGTCATAGTCGACAGCAGACACCGTTGGCACATAAAAGAGAACGCCATCAACATGGCTGTAGTCGAATCTGCTGCCGGCTGAACTGATTATGTCTTGCGCGAGTTTTCGCTGAGTTTCACCGTCGATTGGGGCCGTGCCTGCCGTGCCTTTCTGAACTAAATATTCGCTGTCGGGCTTCGCAGTGCGCACATAGGCCGTACCTATTTGAAATTTGACGTCCAACTTTCCGTCTGAGTAGAAGCTGTACCACTCGCGAATTTTGTCGGTCTGTTCTTTCAGGTAACTAGTCGGGTCGCCGGTCGCTGGCCGGTCTGGAAAATCCGCCGGGATGACAACTAGATTCATCACTCCGGTCGCTGGAAGGATGTCTTTTTGCAGCGGGAAACCAACATTGTTCGGTTGGCGCTTAATTAGTCGGGCATCGGCCAAACGACAAACGTCACTGGCGTCAAAGATGCCTTGCTCGGTTAGCGGAGGCTCTGGGGTTGGAGTGGGAGTCGGCGTTGGAGTTGGTGCGACAGTTGGTTCGGCAGTCGGCTGAGGAGCAGGAGCAGGCTTAGCGATTGTGACAACACCCTTGTTCCAAACCAGCTTCTTGCCAGATTTCACACAGGTGAACTTGGTTGTCTTTGTGCCGCTTTTGACTACCTGGGTTATGCCTGCCTTGGCACAGGCAGCGCCCGCTTTAGGGGTTGCAGCCTGCGCTGGGGTGGTGAACCCCGCAAACAGAATTGAGCCAATAACGGCAGTGATTATGAGCTTTCGCATTTTGCCCCCAAACAAATCCTGATTAGAGGTTAGTGCTTGAACGCGTTGGTTAGTTGGCCACAGCCCATGCGCCCTAAGTCCACAGGCTCGAAATAGGTAGGGCGATTACGCCATCACGCATGCGAAGCACATTCGACCCCGCATAGAAAATCACCGCGGCCTTGACCTTGTTTGGGTGTTCTTTTTTCAACCATCGAAGGTGCTTTGCATCGTCATCATTAACACTGATCGATGCCTTGATCTCGATTGCCACCAAATCGCCGTTGCGATCTTCAATCAGCAGGTCGACTTCGTGAGTGCCCGTGCTGTTTCGCAAGTGATGCATAGAAGCACCAGTGAGCTCAACATCGGGTCTCAATTGCTGCAAAACGAAGTTTTCAATGATTTGTCCACGTTTCAGCCCATCGAGTTCGAGGTCTTGTGGGCTCCATCCATTCACGGCCATTAGCAGGCCAGTGTCTAGAAAAGTAATCTTCGAGGCTTTACTCAGGCGAGTGACCGAGTTTGTAGACCAAGCTGGCACTCTGGCGACAAGGCCAACCTGCAGCAAGGCCTGTTCGTATTTGCCAGCTGTAGGTGCGCTTACCTTGGCCGCTTGCTGCAGAGAGATGTCTGTTGGTTGCTGGCACGCCGTGGCGGCCATTGCTTGTAGATAGCCGTAAAGCTTGGAGGAATCAACCTCTAGGCCAAGAGCCGAAGCATCACGTGAGCACGAAACTTGAGCAGTGGATTTAAGGTAGTTCGAAACCATGTCCTCAGGCACATCATTGAGTGCCAAGCTCGGGTATCCCGATTTGGCAGCCAGGGCAAGGTAGTCATTGACTAGCAGTTTGCTTGCGGTAACTTTTTCTGGATTGAGTGTGCCCTCTAAGAGTTGCACCAAAACCGAATTCGAAGATTTTTCCAGTTCGCGTTGAGTTAACCCAAAGAGTCTCAGTTCCATCCAGCGCCCGGTGCCCGGCCACAACTCTTTTCGTGCTGATGAATCTGAACTTCCTGTGATCAGAATCTGCCCCGGCGGCAACCCCGCATCAATCATTCTTTTTACCGCGCCAAGAATTTGCGGGGCCTCTTGCCACTCATCGATTGTCAATGGAAATTCTTGGCGAACCAAGAGCCCATCAGGATCTAGTTGTGCGGCTTGAGCGTTCATCGGAATGTCAAGAGCGAGCAACCCTTTAGTGTGCCGCCTTGCCAAACTTGTTTTGCCGATTGCTCTAGGGCCCGAAATGAGGACCGCCGCAAAATGGTTCATGGTGGCTTGTAACTGTGATTCGACGTTACGCTCTACCCACGTTGCTCTGGATTCCAGTTTTGCCATGCCTAAAATTTAGCAATATATAAATTGTATTTCAAGATTTTCTTCAATTTCATTTTAATTATTGCAAGTTAGTTGGTACCTGGCATGATCGCAACCATCTTGAAACGCATCGGAAACCCCCTTTTGATTAGATTAGTGCCATGACCAAGATGTTTGAAGACACGTTCGACCCCGAGCTCAAAGCCAAGACCAAAGCTGAATTGGCAGTGGCTCGGTGGGAGAAGCGTTCGGCGATTCCGCTGGCGATCTTGGCGATTGTTTACTTAGCGCTGTATGCGATTGAGGTGTTGGCAAGCCTGCCGCCGGCGGCCCTTTGGGATTTTGTGCTGATCAGCGACATCATCTGGGCCATCTTCATCATCGATTTCATCGCCCGCTTCAGCATGAGCCACCACAAAGGTGCGTTTATGAAACGCAACATCATCGAATTTATTGCCCTAGTTTTGCCCATGTTTAGGGCGTTCAGAATGTTTAGAGTGATCGTTGCGCTGGGTTTTCTAACTCGCGTTGCGCAAAGCTTGCAGGGCCGAATCAACATCTATTTGGGTTTGATTTTGCCCCTGCTCATCTTCACCTGCTCACTTGGGGTTTATGAGGCCGAACACCTAGCACCAGGTGCCAAGATCACGCAGTTTGGCGATGCCGTTTGGTGGGCCTTCGTGACCGTTACGACAATTGGCTATGGCGACTATTACCCAATCACCTTTGAAGGTCGAGCGATCGCGGTTCTGTTGATGCTTTCTGGCCTGGCACTTGTTTCGGTCATTACCGTTTCGGTTGCCTCATGGTTCTTAGACCGCCTCGAATATGACCTAACTAGGCGGGGCGCAGTTAAGCGCGATAAATAGTTAGTTGGCCACGGCCCAAGCACGCTTGACCGGGTATTCAAGATATTCGGCAGCGAACTCTAGGTTTGGTTGGCGCCAGGCATAATCGCGAGCCACCTTGGCCAAGCAGGCCCAAAAGAAAATGTTCACCAGGTCAACGCTGATGTGGGTCATTGAGTCACCCGGAAAAGCCTTGCCAA
>JACCDX010281519.1_pt1 | contig 17462 bp, 19 predicted proteins | sample 7449681 | NCBI WGS metagenome assembly JACCDX01 (sample SAMN15323450, study PRJNA562643) | freshwater metagenome | isolation source: river surface water | place: USA:Blue River Watershed | collected 2017-08-18
AGGATTGAGGGTACATCTGCTGGAAAATTAAGTGAAAAATTAAGACTTAAAGCAGGTGATATTTTATTGCAAATGGGCGACTATAAATTCATTGATGTAACAAGTTATATGACGACTTTATCTAAGTTTAAAAAAGGCGATAGTACTTTTTTAATTTATAAAAGAGGCACAGAAGAAATTAAAGTGGACATTACATTTTAAATGTAAATTTATTCAACAGATATTTTAAGTATAGTGAGTGCAAAAATTATTTTAAACCAGGACGAAATTAATGAACAAGATTTTGAGGGCTCTCGAATCTTGGGCATCACTGCGCCTATTAAAAATTATCAGTTTTGTATCTTACTAAATCAGTATATGGGCTTTGAATTCAGGTTCAACCCTAACCATGAAATTGCATTGAAAAGAAAAAATAGAACCTATTATTTTTCAATGTACGAAGGCTATGAACCCAATACCACCATTGGTCATTTTGTATACCACAATCAATTTGATGGCGAGTATTTATTGCCCGAATTAAAACATATGGATTTCATCTGGTGGATCCGTGGGGAATGGATTGAAGATGAAAAAGTAAAAGATATTTTATACACCATCAGAAATATCAAAGGTGTTCAATTGGTGGCTGAGCTCACACCAGAACAAATCAAAAACAAAGGCCATTTGATTTTTGAATAGCGATTACTAAGCGTTTACTTGAATTCTTTTTTCTGCCGATTCTGTGCAAACGCCTATTGGGTCTATGTTTACAATCCCAGCTTCTTTTAAGATAGATTGAACTTCTTGCAAAGCTTCTGGTGCCACTGCAATGAGTAATCCACCATTGGTTTGCGGATCTGGTAAAATTTGAAAAGCTTCCATCACATTCACTCCAGCACCAAATGCCACTTGTTGATTGTAGGCATTCCAATTTCTATATGTGGCATCAGGGATGGCTTTTTGTGCGATGTATTTTTTTGCCGCATCTAAAATAGGCAATTGATTGTAATGAATGGTGGCGCCTAATCCACTGCCTTCCATCATCTCAATTAAATGTCCTAAAATACCAAAGCCTGTAACATCAGTCATTGCATGCACACCTTTTATTTTGCCGAGTTGGGCACCAACTTTATTTAAAGTAGTCAATTGCTTTACCAATAAGTCTAAATCATCCGCTTCAATCAATTCCTTTTTTTGAGCCGTTGCTAAGATACCCACACCCAAAGGTTTTGTTAACAATAAAATATCTCCTGTTTTTGCGCTGTTGTTTCTTTTTAAATTGTCGATGGCCACCATACCATTGACCACCAATCCAAAAATGGGGTCTTTACTATCTATACTATGTCCACCCGCCATCACAATGCCTGCTTCTGCACAAACAGCCCTTGCACCTGCCATGACTTCTTTTGCTGCTGAAACAGGAATAGTATCTATTGGCCAACCCAAAACTGCTAAGGCAAATAAAGGATTACCGCCCATTGCATACACATCACTGATGGCATTGGCTGCAGCAATTTGTCCAAACTGAAAAGGATCGTCCACAATCGGCAGAAAAAAATCTGTCGTACTTATTAGTGCATTCTGTTCATCTATTTGATACACTGCAGCATCGTCTTTGGTATCATTCCCAACCAATAATTTTGGTGTGCTGATACCCACAGTATGTTGTGCCAATATCTCTGAAAGTACTGCAGGGGCTATCTTACAGCCGCATCCAGCTCCCTTAGAATATTGTGTTAATGCAATTTTATTGCTTTGATCTATTGTACTACTCATGTTTAAATTTATTTTTTATCTAGCTCAATGATGTATTGTTCCAATTGGTTCAAAGTAGCTGCTTCACCAAATTGCAACCAATCTTGAATCGCCCTATTCAATGCTGTACTTAAATGCTGTTGCATTTGTTTTACTTCCCAAATTTTATGGGTGATCTCTTGCAAAGAAATAGGATTTGAGGATACCCTATTCAATGCTGCCGAAGTAAATGAATTTTGGTTGATATTCATGCCAATGCCTATCACGGACCAAGTCCATGCTGTGCCTCTGACCAGGTTTTCTATGAGGATGCCCCCTGCCTTTCTGTCACTAAAATAGATATCGTTTGGCTTTTTGATTTTAGTTTCAGGCCCTGCAAATGCGGCAAAAAAAGCCCTGGCACCAAGGGCAATGGCTGCTGAAAACCCAATTTGGTCTGTTGGGGTCCAGTTTTTGAGCGAATCCAGTGTATTTAACTCCAAAATATAGCTACAAAGTAAGTTTTGTCCTTTCGAACTCTCCCAAGTTCGCCCATGTTGCCCTTTGCCATTTGTCTGAAAATCAGCTGTATAGCAACTGCCAGACTTTGCCAATCCCTGCTTAATTTGGTCCATGGCATAGATATTGGTACTATCTATGGTAGACAGTTCTATCAACGGTGCACCTAAAAGGATATTTGGTGTGGCAGGTGACAAAGAATTGTTATTTTTGTAAAGTTAGTTTAGAAACAGGATTTAACACATTAAAAATAAGCGCATTGGAACAACTTTCTTCTTTAAAAGACCGTAAAAAAAACACGGTTACTAGGCTCACTCGTAGCTCTAAAATTTTCAAAACCATTATACAGGCTATCTTGGATAAAAAAGGTGAAAATGTAATTAGCCTTGACCTCAAAAAAGTACATGAGGCTGCTGCAGATTTTTTCATTATATGTGAAGCAAATAATACCACACAGTTAAGAGCCATTGCCGATTTTATCGATTACGAAGTAAAGCACAAGTGTGATGATCTTCCGTATAAAACAGAGGGTAAGCAAGGCGGACAATGGTTATTAATTGATTATATCAATGTAGTTGTTCATGTGATGCACCCAGAAGCACGTGGTTTTTATAAATTGGAAGAGTTATGGAGCGATGCAGACATGAAAACACATGAAGATTAATGGAACCTTGGTCAACAAAATTCATTTCCACTTGTTTATATAAAAAGCAGTAACAGCAACAATACTATGTCAGAGCCAAAAAATAATAAAAAGAAAAATTCGCCTTTGGGAGACGGACCTAAAATGCCCAAGTTCAATATCTATTGGATATATGGATTGATTGCATTGTCTCTTTTCTCGGCTAGATTTTTTCAAATGACACCCGAATTAACCACCACTACCGAACAAGAGTTCAAGCAAGTGATGTTGATGAGAGGTGACGTGGAGCGTATTGACCTTGTTCAGAACAAAGAAATCGTTCGAGTATATATTAAAGCAGATAGTGTTCAAAAGGACTACTATGTGCAAAAATTTAAGAAGAAGTTAGAGAAGGCAAAAGTAAAAGGCGTGCCATTGTTTGAGTTTAGTGTAACCGATTGGAATAGTTTCAATGAGCGTTTACAAAAATTCTATGAGCAAAAAGGGATTCAGGAAGTGCCGCAAAATACCATCAAAGAAGGGGAGTGGTTTGGACCAATTGCCAATACAATATTCACCATGTTGATCATTGTGGTGATTTGGATGTTGATGATGCGTAAGATGGGCGGTGGCGGAGGAAGTGGCGGTGGCCCAGGTGGCATCTTCAATGTAGGTAAATCAAAAGCAACCTTATTTGAAAAAGGTGGCACAAAAGTGAACATTACTTTCGCAGATGTTGCTGGATTAGAAGAAGCAAAAGAAGAAGTGATGGAGATTGTGGACTTCTTAAAACAACCAAAAAAGTATACAGCCCTTGGAGGTAAAATTCCAAAAGGCGCATTGTTAATAGGTCCTCCAGGTACAGGTAAAACATTATTAGCAAAAGCGATGGCGGGAGAAGCGCAAGTGCCTTTCTTTAGTTTAAGTGGTTCAGACTTTGTGGAGATGTTTGTGGGTGTGGGTGCAAGTCGTGTACGTGATTTATTTAAACAAGCAAGAGAGAAAGCGCCATGTATTATATTCATTGATGAGATTGATGCGATAGGTCGTGCTCGTGGCAAGAATGCCATGATGAGCAATGACGAACGTGAAAATACTTTGAACCAATTGTTGGTAGAGATGGATGGATTTGGTGGAGACACGGGTATCATTATTCTAGCTGCTACCAATCGTCCTGACGTATTAGATAGCGCATTATTAAGACCAGGACGTTTTGATCGCCAGATTTCAATTGACCGTCCAGACGTAAAAGGTCGTGAAGAAATATTTAAAGTGCACTTAGGTCCAATCAAAGTTTCTGAAAATTTAGACGTGCATAAATTGGCGGAACAAACACCAGGATTTGCTGGTGCAGATATTGCGAATGTATGTAACGAAGCTGCATTGATTGCCGCACGTAAAGGAAAGTCTGGTGTAGAGATGAAAGATTTCCAAGATGCGATTGACAGAGTCATTGGTGGATTAGAAAAGAAGAATAAGATTATTTCCAAAGAAGAGAAAGAAGTGATTGCCTACCACGAAGCAGGACATGCAATTTGTGGATGGTTCTTAGAACATGCTTATCCTTTATTAAAAGTAACGATTGTACCAAGAGGTACGGCTGCATTGGGTTACGCTCAGTATACCCCTAAGGAACAATACTTATACACGATTGAACAATTGACCGATCAAATGTGTATGACATTAGGTGGACGTGCTGCTGAACAAATCTTCTTTGGTCGTATTTCTACAGGGGCTTCTAATGATTTACAACAAATCACCAAGATGGCTTACTCGATGGTAACCACTTATGGTATGAATGATAAAATTGGTAATGTAAGTTTCTACGATCCAGCTCAAGAAAATACTTTCCAAAAACCATTCAGTGAAGAGACAGGAAAAATTATTGATGAAGAAGTACGCAAGATGATTGATGCTGCCTACCACAGAACTTTAGATTTATTACAATCTAGAAAAGAAGAGGTAGAGAAAGTAGCTCAAGCATTGTTAACAAGAGAGGTTTTGCATAAGTCGGATGTAGAGGAACTGATTGGTGATCGTCCATTTGAGGAAAAGAAAATCCTTGAAGAAACAACTGTTACTGCAGATGCAGAGAACCAGTTTGCACCAAATGAAACAACAGTTGAAACCCCTGCAGACAAGTCTGATGATGTGATTGAAAATGCAAATGCAACCATTCATGCAGCAGATGCAACAGATCATAACGAATAAGTTATAAATGGAATCGCAAGGCGCAAGACAAAAAATATTACAAAAGATAAAACAGGCATTGAAAGATCCAGTGCCTGTTCCTTTTCCAGATCAGGTAGCTGATACGCCTACTTTCATCCCAACCGAAAAAGAAATGGCAATTGAATTTGCTCAAAAGTTCACTGAACTCTTGGGCAAATTTGTGTATTGTGCCGACGAGCAAGAATTGATTGCACAATTGAATGCCTTGATCATTGCGAAGGGTTGGAATAAAATATATTCAAAAGAAACGGATTGGTTGTCTACATTACGTCCATTCCAATTTGATCCTGTAACAACAGATGACTTAGCAGAATGCGATGCAGCAATTACATTGTGTTCGCATTTAGTGGCCAGAACAGGCACCATTGTATTAAGTAGCAAAGACGCAAGTGGAAGAACTGCTAGTGTATATGCACCTATTCATATTTGTATTGCCTATGCCGACCAATTGGTGTATGATATTGCTGATAGCTTAGTGCATTTCAAAAACAACCCTGAAGGCTTTCCTTCTATGATTAGTTTTGCAACAGGACCAAGCCGAACAGCAGATATCGAAAAAACATTGGTTGTTGGGGTACATGGTCCTAAAGAAGTGTATTGTTTTTTAATTGATAATACACCGGTTTAGTACCTTTAATCAAATTAACCTCCTTACATGGTATTGGAAACTGGCAAAAAAGTGTATTTTCTTTCTGACTTTCATTTAGGGGCACCTAATGATACAGAAAGCAGAAAAAGAGAAGATCGCTTGGTGCGCTTTTTACAAGATGCGCGTAAAGATGCCGGTATCATTTTTATTGTTGGCGATATTTTTGATTTTTGGTTCGAATACAAAACTGTGGTGCCAAAAGGTTTTGTTAGAATTTTAGGTACCCTTGCGCAAATGGCAGACGAAGGCATTCAGTTGCATATTTTTACTGGCAACCATGATTTGTGGATGCAGGATTATTTGTCCAAAGAATTGAATGCGAAACTATATTTTGAGCCACAAGCATTTACCATCCACAATAAACAGTTTTTGATTGGACATGGAGACGGATTAGGTCCTGGAGACAAGGGTTACAAGCGTCTTAAGAAAATATTTACAAACCCCATTTGTCAATGGTTATTTAGATGGCTACATCCAGATGCAGGGATACAGTTAGCCAATTATTTTAGTCGAAAAAGTCGTGCTAAAACAGGCAATGCAGACGAAATATTTTTAGGAGAAGACAAAGAATGGCTGATACTCTATACCAAAGAAAAAGCCAAAACAATGGAAGTTGATTTTTTCATTTTCGGCCATCGTCACTATGCAATTGATTTAAAAATCAATGATAAAAGCAGGTATATTAATTTAGGAGATTGGATTCGTTTAAATACCTATGCTGTTTTTGACGGTACAGATTTACATTTATTAACTTGGGAGGCATAAGCAATGAATATTGATCAAATCATATTAAGCAATTCTATACGTAGCTATTTGTTAGTAGCTTCAATCTTGTTAGGCACTTTGCTTGTCAAGCGTTTGGTTTCTCGTTTTTTTGCAAGTTTGATTTATACTTGGGTTGACAAGAAGAACCATTCAGATTTAAGAAAGAATCATGTACACCGATTACTAATTCCTATCGAACAATTCTTATTGTTTTTGGTGGCGATTGTTGCTTTATATGAATTAAAGTTTCCTGCAGCTTGGGATTTTAACCTATTTAAATTGAGTTTGCAGCAGCTGATTGATTCTGTTGTTAAATTGTTTTTTATCATACTCTTGATTAGAGTAACCCTTAGAACACTCGAATTTATCGCGATTATTTTAGAGAATAAAGCAAGGCTCACTAAAGATTTATCCGACGACCAGCTGGTTTTATTTTTTAGAGATTTCTTTAAAGTCATCCTCTATATCATTGGTGTTCTTTTGGTATTGCGTTATGTTTTTAACGAAAATATTGGCAACCTTGTTACAAGCTTAAGTATCGTGGGAGCTGCAATTGCTTTGTCTACTAGAGAAAGCTTAGAAAATATTATTGCCTCCTTCATCATCTTTTTTGATAAACCCTTCACCGTTGGGGATTTAGTTAAAGTGAATGGATTTACAGGTACAATCGAAAAAATTGGATTAAGAAGTACACGCATTCGTACACAAGAAAAAACTTTTATTTCGGTGCCTAATAAACAAATGGTAGACTCTATTGTAGACAATATATCACTTAGGTCTGAGCGTAAGATCGAAATGGATTTACAGTTGAGTGTAACTACTTCTGCACATGCATTGGCAGATTTTGCAAACCATTTGCGTGATTTTTTAAAGTCCGAAAATAACTTGAATAGCTATCAAGTTTTTGTGTCAGAATCAGGGAAACAACACCATGCATTACATGTAGAATGTTTTGTAAATATGCAAATGGATATCGATGCGTTTCAAATGCTTAGAGAGCGTATTAACCTTGCTGCTATTGAGTATGCGAATGCACATCAAATTCAATTTTCAGAAAAAGGCTAGGTGAAAAACAAGGCAGTCAATTAAAGACTCGCCTTTAAAGAAATCAAAAAGTTTTTAATCTCTTTTAGATTGGTCACTAAGGATAGGTCTTTGTTGGCTTTTTCTTTATTGTTTTTCAAATAAGTTTTTGCCCCATCAATGGAATACTTCTTCTCCCTAAGTAAATAATAGATTTGTTTTAAAAATTCAATATCCTGTGCACGAAATAGACGATCCCCTTTTCTTGTTTTACGTGGCTGTAGTTGTTTGAATTCTTTTTCCCAATAACGAATCAGTGAAGTATTGACATTAAACCATCCAGCTACTTCTCCAATTGGGTAGTATAATTTTTTAGCTAAAGTGCTGGCATCTGGCACATTGATTTTATCAATCTCTTGATCCATATCTGCAAATGCCATCCTACCTCTTTTGTGTAAAATATTTCTGTTCACGTAAGCCATTGGCGTTCTTGACACAGAAGGCAAAGCAGCATCAGACTCATTCACTGTTGTTTCAAGTAGGACTGATTCAGTTTGGTAAACAGGCTTACGGTATTGAGGCAATGATTTTTTTTGCTTGATACTTTTGGCTTGTTTAGGCGCAGCAATATGCACAGGAGTTGTTGCCTCCGTGCCAAATAGATCCAATTGCTTTAGCGGTTCTGCCATAAGCCAAAGGTAGGATACTAATAAGACCAACTAACCCCTACAAATGATTGGTGGATAAATTGTTAAGTATGTATTAATTTTGCCTATGCGCATTTTTATACAGCTCGATGATGTTTATGTCTCCAATCTTTCAATTTTGGAGCCAATATTATTAGATCTTTTGGGCATGTCTGTTGCTGAACATAGCATCTATCTTGTCTCTACTTTACCAAAACCTACTGAAATAAAAGGGGCTGAATGGGTGCATCCTGATGCCACAAAGCAGTTAATCGCTGCAAGCAGTTCTAATGCTTTGATACATTTTAGTCCAATAGCCTTATGGGCAAAACAAATTCCTTCCTATTTCATCCCTCTGACTTTACCACATCTTACTGGTCATTTAAGTTGGCTTAAATTATTACGTGAAAAAAAACGTTTCAATAAAACAATGCATGCAGCAAAAAAAGTGTTGGCTTTGGACGAATGGCATGCACAAAACAGACCTGGTGTAGAAAGATTGTATCTTGAAAAAGCGCCCTTGCCTAGTTTTGAGTGGTCGCAGTTGGCTCCAGTCAGAAGTGCATTGACCGATGGAAATCAATACCTGCTTGCATTTGTAGACACTCAAGATATCCTACCTATTGTGAAAGCATTTTCTGTTTTTAAAAAATGGCAGCTCAGTACGATGTCCCTTGTTTTTGTGCTAGATACAGAAGCCGAAAAAGACAAAGCGGCCAATATTTTGTTGGGCTATAAATATAGAGATGCGGTAGAATTGGTATCTGTTGCTAATTTTACATTAGAATGGATTGCTGCAGCCTACCTTACTATTTTCAGTGCAATGAATAGCCATCGCTTTCAGTTTTTAACCTATACCATGCGCTATCAGATACCATTTTTGATGCATCAAGAAAATCCAGACCATCATTTTATTTGTACTAAAATGGCCGAGGCTGGTGAGTATTTTGATTTTAAACAACCCGATGTGTTAGCGAATCATTTTAAATTGTATTATAAGGACGAAATGTACCGTGCGGCTAAAGGCATTGAAATTCAAAAGGCCATCCAAACTGAAATAAGCCAATTTCAACAAAAAGCAACTATAGTGTGGCCAAGGGACTTGGCATAGGCTGGTCTTATTCGCCAATATTATTGTATTTTTGTGCCATAATTTTAAGCTATGCACGAATCATCCATTCAGGTAAAAATTCAATTAGACGAACAAAAAATACCCCAATCTATCGACTGGTCGGCAACCGATAGCACTGCTCAAGAAGCACAAGCTGCAAGGGCAATGATGTTGACTTTTTGGGATCCAACAGATAAAACTGCTTTACGCATCGATTTATGGACGAAGGACATGATGGTAGACGAGATGGCAGATTTCTTTTATCAAAATTTAATGGGTATGGGCGATACCTACCTAAGAGCCACACAGGACAAAGCACTTGCAGAATCATTTAAAACTTTTGCAAAAACATTTTACAATCAATTTAGAGCAAGTCAATTAGAGCAAGGCGCAAAATAATTTGCGCAAAAAATAAAATTATAATCTTATGAGTTTAGAGTTAGAAGTGATGTCTTTAATGAAAGACGCAATGAAAAATAAAGATGAAGCATTGTTAAGAGGCCTTCGTGCCATCAAAGCAGAAATCATTAAAGCAAAAACTGAACCAGGTGCCAATGGTGCAATAACTGAAGATGGTGAAATGAAATTGTTACAAAAATTAGTGAAGCAGCGTAAAGATTCATTGATCATTTTTCAAGAACAAAACCGTGCCGATTTAGCTGAAAAAGAAGCTGAAGAAATTGCAGTGATCGAAAAATTTCTTCCAGTACAAATGACAGAAGACGAAGTAAAAGCAGCTGTAGAAGCTATTGTAAAGGAATTAGGCGCTGCTGGCCCACAAGATTTAGGAAAAGTAATGGGTGTGGCATCAAAACAATTAGCGGGTAAGGCAGATGGCAAATTAATTGCCACTGTTGCTAAAAATACATTGACCAACTAATGAATTGGTTAGATTTATTAGCAGGTACAATCCTGATTTTAGCCTTATTACAAGGATATCGAAATGGATTGATAAAAGCGATTATTTCGTTTTTCTCCTTGATGATAGGTGTAGTGCTTGCATTTCAGTTTGCAGGATTTGTAGCTAGTCAATTAAAAGTGTATACCAAGATCACCTCTTATTGGCTGCCATTTATATCCTTCTTAATTATTTTATTAGGGGTCATGCTTATCTTAAGATGGCTGACTGGCCTCTTACAACAAACAGCAGATTGGCTAATGCTTGGTTGGCTAAACAAGTTACTAGGGATGGTCCTTTACAGCTTAATTTATGGGACTATTTTAAGCGCATTCATCTATTTTATGACTTTATTAGGGGTTGTTGAAAAATCCACCATGGATGCATCTATGAGTTACAGCTATTTAGCCAAATGGTGGCCCTATTTTATGGCCAAATTGAGTGAATGGCTGCCATTTATCAAGCAAACATTGGCTCAATTTTCCAATCAATTGCAACAAAAGGTATAATAAGCTTATTTAATCTGAAATAAGTATCTTTATAGCAACGACTTAATCGTTAAAATTTTATGGAATACGAAATAAAGAAAGAAGGCAAATTTGATTATGTGGAGGTTGGAGAAGGGGAACCTTTGATGCTTTTACATGGTTTATTTGGTGCATTGAGTAATTTCTCTGACCTCATTGAATATTTTAAACATACCCATAAAGTAATTGTACCTATTTTGCCTTTATACGATCTTGATCTTTTACATACAACTGTAAAAGGATTAGCAAAACATGTTCAACAATTTATTGATCATAAGGGGTACAATCAGATTCATTTATTGGGTAATTCTTTAGGTGGACATGTTGGATTAGTCTATATTCTAAATCATCCAGAAAAAATTAAAACATTGATCTTAACAGGCAGTAGTGGTTTGTTTGAAAATGCCATGGGGGATTCTTATCCAAAAAGAGGAGATTACGAATACATTAGAGCAAAGACTGCTGAAACCTTTTATGATCCAGCAGTTGCAACAAAAGAATTGGTAGACGAAGTTTTTGAAATCACCAATAGTAGAATTAAAGTCATTAAAATTATTGCTTTAGCAAAGAGTGCTATTCGACATAATCTAGGAGATGAATTGGGGCAGATTAAAGTGCCTACACTTTTAATTTGGGGTAAAAATGATAAAGTGACACCTCCATTTGTGGCAGAAGATTTTCATAAATTGATTCCAAATAGCGAATTGGCTTTTATTGATCAATGTGGACATGCACCAATGATGGAAGTGCCAGTTACATTCAATCAAATTTTAGAAAAATTCTTACAAGCACAAGCTAAATAATGATTATGCTAGCTGCAACTATTACTGCACAAGGATTTCCATTGCTTCAATTAGACGATAAAGTACGTTTCGCGCTGCAGTGCATGGACGATTTTGATGTGCAAGAATTAGCAGTTGTAAAAGATGATTATTTTTTAGGTTTAGTGCAAAAAGCAGATCTATTAGACACAGACCCATCTTTAGCTTTAATGGTTTTGTCTGATCAGTTTAAAAAAATCATGCTTTTAGATACGGCACATTTTTTAACTGCTTTAGATTTATTTTCAAAACATCAATTAAGCATTTTACCAGTATTGAATGAACAACAGGAATGCATTGGAATGATTCCTCAAAAGAGTTTAAACGATGCTTTGGCAAAATTTTTGGGAGTAGATGTGCCTGGTGCAATTATTGTGCTTTCGGTTGCGCCATACCAGTATTCACTTGCCGAAATGTCAAGATTGGTGGAATCAAATAATGCACAAATTGTACAATTGAATAGTTATTATGACGAATCAAACGGCGCCATGATCATCACGTTAAAAATTAATAAGGACGAAGCACAAGCAATCATTGCAACCTTCCAACGATACGATTATCAACTAGTACAATATTTCGGCAAGACACCTTTACACAATGATATTGAGGCGCATTACCATCATTTAATGAATTACTTAGATGTTTAAGTCTATCAGCTTTAAATGCCTATTACTTCTATTTTTCTGCATTGGTAAAATTGGATTCGGACAAGTTCATGCTCAAATTAAGATCAGTGCAATAGAAATTACGGGTAATAAAAAAACAAGACCATATATTGTAAAAAGGGAATTGCCTTATAAAGTGGGTGATCTATTGTTAAAAAGTGAACTCGATTCTCTCAATATTGTTGCGCAACAGCAATTATTTAATACGACACTTTTTTTAGAGACCAATGTCTCCTCTGAATTAATAGATAGTACGTCGGTAAAAATTAAGATTCAATTAAAAGAACGTTGGTATTTTTTCCCTTTACCTCATTTTAGATGGGTAGATCGAAATTTTAATCAATGGTGGAATGAACAAAATAGAAGTTTAGATCGTGTGAACTATGGTGTTAATTTTAGACAAGCCAATGCCACAGGAAATAATGATAAATTAACGGTAGGCTATATTACAGGCTATACACATCAAGCAATCGTTCGATATCAATTGCCATTCATTGATAAGCAATTAAAATATGGTATGGGCTTGGGTTGGGCACAGTTCAATCAAAAAGAACTGAATTATGCCACGCTTGGAAATAAGCAACTTTTTTTAAGAACGAATGATGTGATTCGTGAAGGATATAGAGGGAATGCAAATTTAACCTATCGTCCCAATTTATTTGAAAGACATGCTTTGCAAATTGGCTTTGGGAATGAGTCTATTTCTGATTCAGCGTTTGCTATCGCTCCCAATTTTTTACCAAATCATAAAAAATCTTTTTCTTATATAGACCTTAATTGGTCTTACTCAAAAGTTCGTTTCGATTACAATGCCTATCCTACTAAAGGCGCCAGTACAGAAATTGCCTTCTCTCAAAGATTTTCAAAAGAAAGTAATTTATCAGCAATTCAATTTAGACAGATCGTAGCACATCCTATCGCACCCAATAGATTCATCTTTGCAGAATCTTTAACGATTGGAAGGACGATGCAGCAATCTAATTATAGTGATCGAAAATTAATGGGGTATGGATTGATGCAAATGAATGGATTAGACTATTATGTAGTGGATGGCAACGCAGCTACCATATTTAAAGCGGCAATCCATCAAAGAATCGGATCCTATACAGTTGAGAATCCTTTGACTAAAAAGTTCCTCCCATCTGTTAAATATACATTTTGGATCAAAGCATTTACTCAATTAGGCTATGTCTATAGTCAAGAAAAAAATAAAGCGAATCCATTGGCTAATAGTTTGTTAAGAACTGCCGGCATAGGCGTAGATTTAATTAGTATATACGATTTTGTGTTAAATGTGGAGTATAGTATCAATCAATTGGGGGACAAAGGATTATATTTGCACGGCGGAATTAATTTTTAACTTTGTTTCATGAATGTAGCCATTTATAGTAGAGGTGTCGACTTGGATCAGCAACAGTCTTTAAATGACTTGATTGCTGAATTGCAAAAGCATGACATCACCATTTATATCTATGCAGATTTAATCAAAAAATTTAATTTGGTTACAGGTGAAGATAAAAAATCACTCATTGCATTTGGGGCCTCCTCCGATTTACATAATAATATTGATTGTTTGATTTCCTTGGGTGGTGATGGAACGGTCTTAGACGCCATTACTTTAGTGGGGGATACCTTGATTCCAATATTGGGCATCAATTATGGACGTCTTGGTTTTTTAGCAACGATTTCTAAAGATGAACTTTCTATCATGGTAGAAGCTTTAGTCAATCGTTCTTATGTGATTGATAAAAGATCGTTGTTGCATATGGATAGTAGCCTTCCTATTTTTGAGGGCACACCATTTGCTTTAAATGAATTTGCAATTCATAAGCGTGATACTTCTCCAATGATTAAAATTCATACTTATTTGAATGGCGAGCTTTTAAATTCTTATTGGGCAGATGGATTAATTATTGCCACACCAACTGGTTCAACCGGTTACAATATGAGTTGCAATGGTCCTATTTTATTTCCTGACTCTTCTAGTTTTGTGATTACTCCAGTTGCGCCACATAACTTAAATGTACGCTCAGTAGTCGTCCCAGACAGTTCTGTGATTTCATTTGAAATTGAAGGACGAACCGAGGAATTAATATGCGCACTAGATGCAAGAAAAGAAATTGTGCCTATAGGTATTCAAATTGCAGTTAAGAAAGAAGCATTTTGTGTGCACTTTATAAGATTGAATGAAAACAGTTTCTTATCTACATTAAGAACAAAATTGACTTGGGGTTTAGATAAAAGAAATTAATCATGCTAAAGCAAATTTTAATTTTTTGTTTTTTGTTTGGCATGACAAGTTTGACTCAAGCTCAACATCTTCAATTATTGGATAATAGAGGTGAGTTTGGATGGTATAGAGGGCAATCAAGTTATAGAGGCGATATAGCTCCAGACATTTTTAAGTTTAATAAAATTTCAGGCGGCTACTATAAAAAGCAATACAATGATTATGCTGGGTTTAAATTGAATTATGAGCAATTACAATTAGGTAGCAACGATAGTGCTTCAAAAAATACATACGCAAAAAATAGGGGCTTCTTTTTTTCAAGACATTTCAACGACATTAGTTTGACGGGTGAATTTTATTTCACAAGATTTTTACCAGGCAATAAAGCTTATCGATTTACACCTTATTTAGGGGTTGGAGTTGGTTATCTTTTTGAATCAAAAGCTTCAAGTTTCGGGATAGATACAATGAGCACGCTACTTCGTCCATTACAAATTGACTCTGTCATTTTTCCAAACCATAGTGCAAGTAAAGGGATCATTCATTTTCCTGTTCAAATTGGTTTTAAATTTAATTTGACAAGACGATGGAATATTTTTGCAGAAGCGATGTACAGATTTGCATTATCGGATGAATTGGACTTTTTCCCAGATGGTCAATTGATGCAACACATACAAACAATCTCATCTGGAAGTAAATTTATGATTGGCGGACCTTTTGATGAACAACCACCTTCTTCCGTAAACTTGATTGGCGGCCCTTTTAATGGACAAAGAATTGGGGCGGGTAATTATCTTTCTAAATACCAAGGTAGTCGATCCGGTAAGGATCAGTTTTTCTCTGTTAAAGCCGGGATCTCATTTAATTTGTTGAAAATTTATGGTGAAGAGAAGTTTAAACCTGGTAAAAGATCAAAATTGGCCAGCCTAAAAGAGAAGGAAGCGGGCCAAAATAAGTCTGGATTTCTTGGCAGACTTAAATTTAAGCGTAATTAACCTGTTGATTTTCTTATTTTTGCATCATGGAAAATTTGGATTTACAAAGGCTGCCAAAACATATTGCCATCATCATGGACGGCAATGGTAGGTGGGCCGAGGAGCAGGGGCAGGATCGGTTATATGGTCATTACCATGGTGTGATCAGTGTTCGCAAAGTAGTAGAGGCAGCCACTGAAATAGGGATCCAGTACCTCACTTTATACGCTTTTAGTACAGAGAATTGGGATCGACCACAGGCCGAAGTAATGGGCTTAATGTCCTTATTTGTGGACACAATCAGTAAAGAAGTACCGGATTTACATCAAAATAACATCAGACTTCATTTTATTGGAAACTTAGATTTGTTGCCAGACGAAGCAAGACAAGCCCTCGCAAGTGCAACCCAAAAAACATCACAAAATACTGGTTTACAATTAGTTATTGCATTAAGCTACAGTAGTAGATGGGAAATTATTCAAGCGGCCAAGTCCCTTGGCGAGCTAGTCAAGAAAGGTGCATTGGATCCAGCACAGATCGATGAAACTCATTTTATACAGGCATTAACTACCAAAGACTTTCCAGACCCCGAACTCATGATTAGAACCAGTGGAGAGCACCGAATTAGCAATTTTCTTCTCTTTCAGTTAGCTTATGCAGAGCTCTATTTTACAGAAACCCGTTGGCCTGCTTTTGGAAAAGAGGCCTTTATTGAAGCTATCTTGGATTATCAGTCCAGAGAGCGCCGATTTGGTAAAACAAGCGCTCAAATCAACCTAAATGCCTAAAATTATTCATGTGTTTTTTTAGCTTTTTAACAAAGACTTTGAAATATTACGAGTAATTTGCGCCTCTTATAAATTATACAGATATAGCCCCACCAGCAGATGCAGAAATTGACCCAGTTTACTATAGGAATCCTATCCTTGCTTATCTTATCCACTTCTAGTTTTGCCCAAGACCAAAAAGGGCAGGACTCGGTTAGCCAGATCAATGTTAAGTTGCTGGGTATTTTGAATCAAAAAACACCTTCTAAGTATAAGATTCGTTCTGTTAAAGTAGTTGGTAACCAATTCTTTGACGAAAATCTATTGCTTTCTTTATCTACCCTAAATGAGGGCGACGAAGTGGCTTTACCTGGGGGCGATAATTTTGCGAAAGCCATTCGTAAATTAATGGATCAAAATTATTTCAGTGATGTAAGTATTTATTTGACAGATCTGAAAGGGACCGAAATTGATGTTGAAATCAATGTGGTGGAAAGACCAAGGTTGGCTCGTTTTAATTTTACAGGTATTAGAAAATCGGAGACCGAAGAACTTTCTGGTAAAACAGGTTTGACTCCAAACAGAGTTGTGACCGATAATATGCGCATCACTGCAATTGAAGGCATTAAAAAATATTATGCCGAAAAAGGTTTTCAAGATGCGAGTGTTCGAATTAAAGAAACTAAAGATTCAATTCGTAAAAATCAATTGGTGCTAGATTTTATCGTATCAAAAGGACCAAAAGTTAGAATTAATAATATCAATTTCGGAGGCAACTTAATTGAAGAGACTAAATTAAAGAAGAGCTTAAAAGAGATCCACGAAAAATCTCGCTTAACCTTGTTCCCAGTCAATGACAAGCCTGCTATTGTAAAGACGACGCCTTATTCTTTTGATCAATATTTAAAAGAGCGTGGTTACTTAACGTTTTCTAAAACAAAAAAAATATTAAATCCATACGCAAGAATTGGTTTCTCATCTTCTAAATATGATACTAAAAAATACGACGAGAGCAAGGATAACTTATTGAACTATTATAACTCTTTAGGATTTAGAGATGCAGTGATTGAAAAAGATACAATTTACCATAACGCAGTTGGGCACTTAAATATTGATATGCAAATCAAAGAAGGACGTAAGTATTTCTTTGGTAATATTAGCTGGAGAGGTAATACAAAATATCCTGATTCGGTTTTATCTAGTATTTTGAATATTAAAAAAGGAGATATCTATAATAGAGAAACCTTCTTTAATAAATTA
>JACCDX011428109.1_pt1 | contig 17460 bp, 17 predicted proteins | sample 7449681 | NCBI WGS metagenome assembly JACCDX01 (sample SAMN15323450, study PRJNA562643) | freshwater metagenome | isolation source: river surface water | place: USA:Blue River Watershed | collected 2017-08-18
ACCTGTACCCGCACCTGTACCCGCGCCTGTACCCGCGCCTGTACCCGCGCCTGTACCCGCGCCTGTAGAACAGACACCGCCGTCCTCTCTGGAATTCCAGATTTTTTTCACGAAATTCCAGAAACTGATTGATGCGGCAAATCTGTCTTCCACAGATATCGTTAAATTTGTTGTTCTTCTTGCCGACTTGGTTAAAGAACTTCATCTGAATTCGGATGAAATCATCCGAGTCTTGGATTTGTATGAGTTGCTGTTGACCTATCAATATTCAAATAGTATCGGCAATAGACCGAGAGTTCGTCGCTACAATGTATATGAGAATTTGGAAGCCCTTGTTCGCGGCCTCAAGAGAACAAATCAGCTCTTAACAGTTGATTTTTCCAAGCTATTCTAAAAATTGAGGGAGGGGAGCGCGTTGGGACAGGTAGCACAAAATGCCCTCCTACCGTCTTGAACTTTGCCCTACGGAAGCCGGTCGCAAGTATTACAAGTCTATCCCTGAGATTCTGAATGAGAATGCGGGAGTTGATTTGTATGTCGCCGCAAAGGTGGATGTTGTCCCTCTCGCAGAGGGTAAGACACCCACTCTTCTTGACCTCGGTGTTTCGGCACGCCTTGTCTACGTCCACGATGACGGCCTTGAAGAGGACGTTCATTATTGGCTGTGTCCTCGCTCATCCATCTACAAGACCGGCCTCATGATGGCAAATTCCCAGGGTGTTATTGACAAGACGTATCGTGGAACTCTGAAGGCGCCTGTGTGGGTCGTTTCCCGCGATGCGTTCCTCGCAACATGTTCTGAGGGTCTGGAGGGAGTTCGCCTGTTCCAGGTGGTTGCTCCTGACATGGGACACATTTCCGAGGTGCGTGTGGTGGAGTCTCTTTCTGCGACGGTGCGTGGAGAGGGTGGGTTCGGGTCCACTGGTCGGTAGACTAGTGGAGCCGCCCTGCCCTCCATCGAGGGTTCGGGTCCACTGGTCGATAGACCAGCGGAGCCGTTAAATTCTTATCAAAGAATAGAGTGATGGAAAAGGCAGGAGCTGGTCCAAAAGGAAAAGGAGCGGGTGCTGGAGAACCCAAACGTGGACCCACTGAAGAGCATTTCAAAAATGCGATTCGCGTTGTACTGAATGAGGGAAAAACAAAAACAGCCGACGGAAAAGATAGATTTGTTTCTCTCAATGATTTTTTAGTATCTTATGTTCCGAGAGGGAGAGTTGATATTGTTTACCGCGGACAAAGTAGTTGTTCGTCAAAGTCGATTCCGCGAAGAGGAAGCAAGCCCCTGGAAATTCTCACAAACTTGGAACCCGTGAAGCTCATTTCCGCATCGCTCCTTTTAACACCGAAAATAGAGGGGTTTGCGTGTGTGGATGAGGAAGAGGGAGAGGCAGTTGGTGCGGGTGCGGGTGCGGGTGCGGGCGCAGGAGCCGCCCCTGCGAGTCGCATCTTTGAAATTCATCTTATACAAGGGGTACGATACGTTAGACTTCAGAATCAGGTTCCCGAGTATTATAAAGAGTTAGATGAGAAAGAGAAGAAAGAATTTTTAGAACGAACATTTGGAGTCGTAAAGGCAGAGATGGAGGATGACAATGAATACAAAAAGAAAGAACTCATCGAGTTAAACGGAAGCTTTTTTGGAACTCTAAACAGAGAAAAGGAAGTCTTGTTGGACCCGCAATCAATTCAGTTCGTTCAGGCTGACCTCACAACTCCAGAGACCTGGGTGAATCCTCTTTCCTCCGCAAACTCGTTTGAGACAAACAGCCGAGGAAATCCCAAATTGAAAAAGAAATCCGATGAAAAAGCGAAACCTAAATATTGGAATCCTGAAAACAAAGGCAAATTCATGACACACTCTGTTGAAGTCTATCAAACCTACGTGATTCCGAAGCCCGCGAGTGGCGGTCGCAGAAAAACCGCGCGTGGCGGTCGCAGAGAAACCGCGAGTGGCGGTCGCAGAAAAACCGCGCGCAGACAGCGCCGCAAACTGACACGCCGCAAGCGGTAAATTTGAAACGCTGGCGAGGACACTTCCATAGCAGAACCATGAAGCATCCCGAGGAGTTTGACACCACGGAGGAACTCCGCGATTTCGTCGTACACACAATTCGCTCTACAGGCCTTTGCAAAAGCCTGAAGAACGAACACCCTGAGGTCTATGACTTCTTCCTTTCGCTCTTTCAACGCCACCCTGAAAAGGAGCGCAAGGAGGTCGCCCTCACTACCGACATCAGCATCCGCCGATTTCCCAAGGCAAAACCGCAGGCCGTCCAACCGATTCAGGACCATCAATTCTTTCTCCACAGAAGCAACGGGACAGAAGATTCCATCTCCTGGGTCTCTTGTGTAAAGGGTGCTATTAACCCCGTTGGAAAGAGACTCAACTGGGCTATGCGTCAATCCATTGAAGGCCAGATTCGTGAATTCCGAGCGGCACATCCAAATACGCCCTGTGAATTCTGCCACACCTACGAGAATCGAACAGTGGACCACATCAAGAAATTCCGCGATTTGAAGGATGAATTTCTGAACGCCCATCCGAATCATCCTACTGAATTTGGAAAGAATGAACTCGCACAGGAAATCTTTCGTCCCGAGGATGCCGCCTTTGAAACCGCCTGGCAAGAGTACCACCGAACCCATGCGAGTCTCCGCATTCTCTGCAAACCCTGTAATATGAAACTGGATAACTATGGCGCATTTCACATCTAGATATATCAAAAAATCTCATCTCTAAGAAATGGAATACCTCAGAAAGAATCCAACTGCGAAAAAAATAGAAATTCCTCTCTCGGATTCAAGTGCTGCGAAACTTTTTGAGACAGCAACGGCTATACCTGCTTTTGACAATCATGAATACGAGATAATAGAATACGACGCAGAAAACGCACACCTCTCCATAGACAATACATGGTTGAATAGTTTTTCATTACGAATCTCCGAATGGCCTCAGCTCGGCATTGAGGTTACGAAACAGGATGACTCCCGTCGCCCCACAGAACTCACAGTTACCGAACAAGCCTCCGCATCCTCTGAGCCGCAAAGGATTGCCAAGTTGTACGGAGATTTTACTCCAGATAGAAAAGTCTTTGTGATTGAACTCATTCTTCCTGTTCGCAAATTTTCTCGCAGGGCCGCCCGTTTTCTTGATTCACTGCGTGTGAAGGTAGAAGGCTCAGAAAATCTCAGCCAGACTCTCCCTTCTGACTTTGAGGGAGGAAGTCGAGCAGAGAAAAAGAAGGCGACAAAAATGGGAGGCGGGCGTCGACGCACCCGTCGCCGCCGCAGCACTCGTGGACGCACCAAGCGAACTCGTACTAAGTAAAATTGAATCCTCCCCTGTACGGATAGGAAGCCCACGTGGTATGAGTCTTGAACTTATCCTTGGACCTATGTTCGCAGGAAAGTCTTCGTATCTTCTGTCTACTATCCGAAGATACGAAGCCATCGGATTCCCTATTCTAGTTCTCACGTCCGACATCGATACACGTTACACCACCAACGCTATTTGCAATCACAACAAAGAATCCCATCCCGCTATGGCTACCAAAGAGCTCTGTACCGTGACTGATACGGTCGGATATCTCACCTCCCGCCTCGTCGTCATTGAAGAGTCACAATTCTTTTCCGACCTCCTGCCATTCGTACTCCAAGCCGTGGAAAAGGACAAGAAGGATGTGATTGTCGTCGGCCTGGATGGAGACAGTCAGCGGCGCCCCTTTGGAGATATTTTGAAGCTCATCCCGTATTGCGACAAGGTTTCCAAAGTGACTGCCCTCTGCAAACGCTGCGGAAACGGAACCGAAGCGCTCTTTACCTACAGAACAACGAGTGAAACATCCGTTGTGAGCGTAGGTGCTGCGGACCGCTACGAGGCCCTGTGTAGAAAACACTTTCTTGAAATGACGAGGCCTCCCTCGCAAACACCAGACGTCAATGCGTTCGAACACAAAGGATGTTAGTAACGGAGAGGCTTTGCCTGATTGTGCCAGTGATAGGAGATGTAATGCCAATCTCCTGTGTGAATGCCGATTTTGCTGCGTTGTCCCATATTGTTCCACTGAAGAGGGCGCAATTTCACCTGGTCTGACTTATTCCGCATAATCCAGTGGAAATACAACTCATACTCAGCGGCTCCCGAATTCTGAGTTGTGTCTACGCATTGAAGATAGGCGCGCCAGAAATCCGTCTTGTGGTGCTTTTCTACTGTTGTCATTAGTTCCTGGAGAAATTGTTTCTTGAAAATCATACAATTTGTGATTCCACTCACATTTCTCTTCCACGGCTCAAAAGACGGATGGAGACGACGCATGTGCTCGAAATACGGTTGGTGAGGAAATTCCATGACGCGGTCAAAATAATATTTTCCATTCTCTAAGAACCGTGTTCGTTTGTAGAAAATGGTGTCTGCATCCACAATCAACACATTCTCTAAGATATTGGAAATCAGAAGAGGGGCGTGGAGTTTAATCAGTTGCTGCAGGTACCAGCTCGCCCGCTTTTCGGATGTGAGCTTCGCAACCTCTTCGCGTGGAAACGGAAAATCGGACTCCTGGAGAACAATGCAATTGGAAAGGTCAATCGGCCTGTGAGCGATGACGAAGACGTACCGAATGTTGGCTACGTGATAATAAATAGAATCAATACACCTCTGGAGGATGTCCTCGTCATTCGGCCCCAGAGGAACGACTGCATCAATCTGTGTTGCCATCTTCTTACCAAATACAGAAAGGATAGTCTTTTTTCTCCGCATTCACCCTCCCGCGCACCCTGAAAATTTGAAGTTCGCGTGCGCGACGAAATCGGGCACACAATGCTCCGAACGAAACGATACGTCACCTTTGAAATCGTAGATGCCGCAGGAATCGTTTCTGCGGAATTTGAAGGCTTTCGTCTCGCAAACAAGGCCCTGCCTGGAGACTTTGTGAAGGTGGCAGACTCTGGAGAAGGATGTGAACTTGTGAAACGACGGGCCCATCCGCCGTTGGTGGGAATTCTGGAATTCACAAACACCATGAAATTCGGATACACCTCTCGGGGAATTCCAATCTATCGCTTCATCCCCCACGACACCTCCTATCCCTCCTTTCTGGTCGGCTCCAAAGAGAAATACACCGACAATCAACTCGCCATTGTTCGCTTCGATGAGTGGACCACCACTACCTTTCCACGGGGAGCTCTCCAAGAGATTCTGGGACCGTGCGGCGTGGAATCTCTGGAACTCCAGGCACTCGCACTCCAATACAGCCCCTGGGAGTGGACTCGGAAGCGGTGCCCTGCGAATCTTGTTTTGCCAGAACTGGGGGGGCGACGCGCAATTTCTGCGACAACCATCAACATTGACCCGCCTGGATGCCGTGATATTGACGATGTTCTTTCCCTCTGGCAGAATTCAGACTCCACCTGGACTCTTGCGATTTCCATTGCCGATGTCGCAGAACTCCTCCGCCTTAATCCTGAACTTCACTTTGCCGCCCAAATCGGCCAGACACTCTACGAAGAGGGTCGTGCTGTTCGCCCCCTCTTTGAAACAGGAATCACAGAGTCTATTCTCTCTCTCGAAGCGGACGGAATCGCTCGCCCCGCAGTGACACTGTTTGCGACCTGGAATGGCTCCTCTCTCTCTGCCTATGAGTGGTGTGAGACTGTCGTCCAAACAACACGCTCCTATACGTATGAGGATTGTGGCAACTACGAACATGTGGATGTTCTGAAGGCGATTGCCTCTCACATTCTCGGATTCCCCACTCCCGACTCGCACAAGTGGATTGAAGCCCTCATGCTTCTCTACAACTCCAAGGCGGCGGAGGTTCTGAAGTCACGAGGAGAAGGAATTCTTCGCATCCACTCAGAACCCGATGTAGCAAAACTGGAGAGATACAAGTACATCGGTCTTCCTGCGGAGGAACTCGCCTATCCTGCGGCGGTCTATTGTTCGGCAACCTCTCCCGAGGCTGGGCGCGGACACTGGGGTCTCCAGTACGGGTCCTACTGCCACGCTTCCTCTCCTATCCGCAGATTCGCAGATTGCGTAAACCAGACAATTCTGAAGGCTGCCATCCGCAACCACCCTACCCCACAGTTGCCGCAGTCCATTGAAGCCTACGCAGACAGCCTGAATTGTCTCGGAAAACTCGCCAAAAAATACGAACGTGACGTGTTTCTGGTGAAAAAGATACTTTCAAAGTCCGCGGGTACCCAGTTGGAGGGAATCATTGCGGATGTGGGAAAGGTGTATGTGTACGAGTGGAAGCGAATTGTTTCAGTGGAAGAGGCAATTATTCCTGGAACAGAAGTGAATGTGGAATACTATGTGAATACAAAGGAACGGAGTTGGAAGTCGCGAATTCTGTTTGCGCTGCGTTAGAGGCGGAGATATAGACTTTCAGGAACCACCAAATCGCGAACCAGGCGGGCACTGAGCCCTTCCACAGTTCGGAGAACCTCCAGTTTTTTCGCATAGGTTGCGAGGGACGTCCACTCCTCCAGAAGATTTGCCACTTTCAGAATCGTTCGCACGAAATTGCCCTCGTAGATTCCGTATTCTTCACACAGAGCTCCTGCTTTCACATCGGGCTCCGTGAGCCAGCGCCACACAGGCTCAATCCATTCTGTGCTGAGACTCCAGTAGTCCTCGGGACTCCGAACACCATGTTTCTTCTCAATCTCATAATACTCGCCCATGTAGTCGTCAATCTTGTAAAATGCCGTGAGAACCACCTCAGGAATGCGGAGCGAGTCCAACTTCGGCGCCTTCTCAGACTCGCGGTCTCCTGCGAACGCGGCGAGGAAACACAGAAGCTCCTCTCCTGAGAAACCGTCACAGATTCCATCCTCGAAGGCTCGCGTCATCAGAAGAGGATGGCCTTCGTTGATTTCTGTGGCAAGCACTCCAGAGTCTGTGAGAGTGTAGGAGTCTGCGGCTTCAGCGACAAATCCCATCTCTTTGAGAGCAGAGAAGAGGGGTGTGATGGAATCGGCGTAGGACTCCAGCTCACCAATTTCGGCTTCCACTCTGCGAATTTGGGCCTCGGCTGCCTTCCACTGTTTGTAGAGCTCCCATTGCTTGTGCGGAGTCGCGCCCACATGTTTGTTTTGCCACTCCGAGAGTTTCTTCTGGGCCTCCTTCTTTGCGGCGTTGTTGCTCGATTTCACGGTGGCTTCCAGAGTCTCTCGTGTCTCCATATCCGCTCGCACTTCGTCTGAAAGACCGAGGTCAGCCTGCTTCAGTTTCAGCGCACTGAGAGATTCGCGAGCCACCCTGAGACCCTCCATATGTTGACAATACCAGTAGCTCTCTTTCATGAGTGCGAGCCACGAGAGCTTTCCAGATTGCATTGTTTTCAGGAGGAAATTGTAGTGGAAACTCATTCGGCTCACAAAGGAGCTCTTTGCGCCGGTCATCATCGCCTGGAGTTCAGGGAGAGAAATGGGGTCGCGTTCAGGAAGATAGAGAACGAGTCCCTCCTTGTCCTTTCCACGCCGCCCCGCACGACCCGCCATCTGGATGTATTCGTCTGTATACAGAATCCGCAGACCACCCACGGAGTCGTCGTATTTCTCAAAACTCGTAAAGATGGCAACTTTAGTTGGCATATTGATTCCCACCGCAAAGGTCTCTGTCGCAAAGAGGACTTTGACGTAGCCTTTCGCAAAGAGAATCTCAATCATTTCTTTCAGAATGGGAAGCACGCCGCTGTGGTGGTAGGCGATTCCGCGCTGAAGAAGTTCTGAGAGGGCGAAATACTGCTGGGTCGCATTGTAAATTGCGGGAAATCGGTGAAGATGGAAATCGACGATGTGTTTCACTGCGGCTGATTCCGAGGACGTCAACAGAGACCCTTCCACCTTTCTCGCATAGTCCTCGCAGGATTTGCGGGAGAAGACAAAGAAGAGGGCAGGCAGGAGTTCCTTTTCTGCGAGCGTCTGAATTGTCTCATTCATTTGGTGCACGAAGCTGGTGGGTTTCTTGGAACCGTGGAGCGAAGGGTCGCCCGCTTGCCTAGCTGCGACCTGGCGTCTGAACTTCAAATGCTCCTCTTCCTGTTTTTTCCGTCCCTTGAGCCAATCCGTATAGGTGGAGGCGTAGAAGGTTTCTTTGTGGTCCATAATCGTATAGGGGTTTTTGCCTCGTAGGACGGCATGCGTCAGCGGCACAATTCGGTAGGTGGTACTTATCAAGTAAATCGGCTTTTCTTTCAGAGTTCCGAGCCAGGAGGCAAACACCTCTGGTCTCTCAATGGTCGCACTGAGAAGCACGAGATTCACGGAAGGTGGAAGAAGAATAAGTGTCTCCTCCCAGACTCGCCCACGTTCCTTGTTGTTAATGTAGTGGACCTCATCAAAGATAACAGCATCCAGATTCTCCAAAGAGAGAGACGCAGTGAGTCCGAGGCTGCGGGTGGTGGAATCGTATTTGAAGAGGAGATTGCGGAGGATTTCCGTTGTCATGATGACAATGTCTGCCTCGGGCTGGAATTTAATGTCTCCTGTCATGATGCCAACGCGACCCGGCCACGCTTGTTTGAGGTCGTGGAATTTCTGGTTGGAGAGAGATTTGATGGGAGTGGTGTAGAAGACGCGACGACCTTTGCGGAGACTTTCTGCGATTTGGTATTCACCGACAAGCGTCTTTCCAGAGCCGGTTTTCGCAGTAACGAGCACATTTTCGTGCCTGGAAATGGCTGCGATTGCGTGTTGCTGGAAGGGGTCGAGAGGGAAAGGGAAGTTCATTGCGGGGTTCGCTGGAAAGGATTCACAGGGTGCTGACGGATTTACAATATGAAGATACTCTGATAGCGTCATATTGGGAAGTTTTAGGAGCCCTGGGAAGTGTTAGGAACCTGACCTTAGGCTCACGGCCTGTCAACTTTAGTGGGCGTATTTGTGGGTTTTGCGACGACGGAGTGCCTTGCGTTTCCGCAGAGTTTTACGGCCGCGGCGGCGACCACCCTTCTTTGGTCCAGCCTTTTCAAACACCAGAAGATTCACAACGAGCACTGCCAAATTGCTTTCTGTTACAGGGTCAGTTATCTCTGCTTGTAAACTATCCAAATAGGGACGAACGCGAGGATTGCGAGTGCGGAGGAGCTCAACGAAGGCAGCTTTTGATTTGTCAGTGGCTCCATAAAACAACAGTAAAATCTCCCACAAGACTTCTTTGCTTGTCTCCAGGTCAATTGAATGGAGGGTTGCCTGCTTTGTAAGCCATTTGGTATACGAGTTTACCTTCGCCCTTGCTTTCTCCTTGTTTTCTTGCGAGGGTTCTGGAATTGGCGGTGCTGACAATCCGAGGATTTGCCGAATGTTGGAAACTACACTTGCGCTCGCAGGTTTTCTAACGGATGGTGGCACAGGTGGCGGTAGAACTACTGAAGGCGTAGATGGCTTTGCTACAGTGGTTGGAGGAGGAGCTTGGTGTGTTTTATTGAAGAGGGCAATATTTACAGCCAGAACAGCTAAGTTCGATGCTGTCACGGGGTCGCTAATCTCTGATTGGAGGGTTGGCAAATACTTTGCAACAGAGATTTCCTTTTCAAGAACTTTTAGGAAATTTGCTTTTGATTTATCTTGGGTAGAAAAGAAGTGGATTAAGACATCGTATAAGACAGTGCGAGCAATTTCTAACTCATGAGCGGTAGTTGTTTTTTCGCGCAGCCAGGGTGTAAATTTTGCTACCTTTTCTTCTGCTTGTTTTGCTATTTTTTCGGCAGGCCGGGCAACTGTAACCACACGCTCTTCTCCACTCCCTGACGATGAGGATGGCACTCTTTCTTCAAGTCGGCGTCGAAGGCGTTCCTCTCTTGTTCGCCTCGCCTCCTCAGCAGTCTCCGCCAGTTTCGCAGAAGCAAGTCTCGCTTGTTCGGCACTGGCTTTGGATGCGGCAGCCGCAGCTTTGCCTATTGATGTTGTATTCCCATACTCACGTAAGGCATTCGCAAGTTCGCGATTGGAATTCGCCTGTGCTTTCCGAATCAGTTCATTGAGATTTTCCTGTTGCTTTTCCATTTGTTTTCTCCGCTCCTCACTATTTTTATTGAGTTTTGCGGCCAATTCCGCCCAGGAACGCACAGGCACCGTAGACACACTTGAAGAGGTGGACCCATTTCCCTCTTCATAATGTTCTGGCAATTCGCCAGGCCTTGCACTTCGCACTACACCTACAGGCTGTATGGGGCTTGTGTTTTTAGGAAGGTTCGCCTTCATCCGCTCTTCTTCTATATTCTTAGCAGAAATTTCTTCACTCTTTCTTCCTCTACGCAAAAACTGTACTATTCCTCGTAAATCCATATACAATGTAGATTCTTCATTGGTTGGTTGAGTCCGAACCAATACTTCTTTGATTGGCATCGCATAAATATATTCGGTATCTTTAAAACGAAGAGGGGCTTTTGATATATCATTCAATAATGCGGCCTCATTTGAATTATCAATATCTTCAATTGATGCGCCTTGTTTGTATACAGATTTCGCATTTGCGGGAAGAGGAGGAGTATTGTATTTCTTAACAGGAGCGGGTGGATTTACTTTGGGACATTCCTGCGCTGGATTCACGAACAAATGCTCTTCAATATTTGTTTCATTTTTTAATAAAGAAATCGGTAAATCAGAATTTGGAATGATTTTTCTTGCTTCCGTAAAATCCTTCTCTGCTTCTTGAATGAGTCCCAGTTGGGCCACCGATAGCGGTGTAGAAGTAAAATCAATAAAGTGAAGCGGCACAATTGCTCGCATGTCCTGTTTACCAAACGCGGATTCCTTAACAGTCCTTGCTTTGTCAAGTGTCAATCCTAGAATGTACTGTGTCGGTTTTGTGCCTCTTGTTAGTATTTTTTCTATTCCACAAACTGTATACCCTCTTGAACTATCCTTTAGTTTAACAGTCGTTCCAATCAAAAAATCCAAATTAAATTTAGAAAATGCTATTTTTTCGATGGCTGGATTTTTACTATCAAAAATATTAAGGATATCAGGAACCAATCCTGGTGGAAGCTCTGCATAATCAAGAATATACCGTCCATAGGAAGCAGAAGGTTGATATTTACAAGTTTCATAATGACCTCCATTCCCATAGAGAATTATAACAGGCCAGTCCACATGAAGTTTGTCAAGTTCATTTTTAGAGAGCTGTTCCAATCCTGAAATAAAATCCACACTTTCTTCAGAAAGTTCACTAATTTGTTGAGAAATGACTATCATATTTACTCTACAAACCTCAGAAATCTTCCGTAAATCCTGAATTTCTAAATAGGCTCTGTTATCTTTAATAAATCTATCATTGTCTACTTCCTCTCCATTTCGAGTTGTAGTCCACCCCCGTTCATAAAAATCTACAAGAATGGTTTCGCGAAATTTGCGAACAATTTCAATTAATTTCCTCCTATTCTCGTTACTTATATTAGGAATATTTCGCCACTCATCACTTATACATGTAAAAATGGCATGAATCGCACAAGAACCCTCTCCTATGGTATACAAATTTGTAATATCATTTACAAAGCGTTGTAATTCACGAGGGAATTTTTTTAATCTCATTTGAAGTGGATTCTGATAATTATAGGAAACTTCTGGTTCATACAGAGTAAACCTTTCACCTTCAACCCCTTCAATTTCCTGCGAAATCCATTGTGTCAAATCAAAGTGGGGTATACGACCTGGGCGTTTTATGAGCTCATCAGGAGGTATTTTGTATTCAGCTGCTTTTTCTCCTGCTCCAGCCCCTTTTGCTGACATTTCTATTCAAGAAAAATATTTTCGTTCAGGACTCTACCACATGCTTTTTCTCTCAGCCATGAGAGGATTCGCCTGCTGAACTTTCGGTTGAAGAAGAGACCAGGGACTCGTCTCTCGCTCCATCTCCACCTGCTCCTTCATCTTTTGCTTCGCGGCCTCCTCTTCCTTTGCGACTTCCGCAGGAGACACCCACCGATACGAGCCCTGCTTCTTCGTATTCAGAATGTGGGGGAGCGCATAGGCTGCGAGAACTCCCGCAAATACCGCCCATTCTGTAGGTATTGATTCAAGTCCAAATGTCACCAGCGCAGAGCCAATCATTAACAAAGAATCACCGGGAATTATAAGCCCACCATTCTCTTCCGCATACCGCTTGTATGTGTCAATCATGTCATTTGTGCCTTTCGGAATAGGGCGAATTACACCATAATAGAAAGCAATGTCGTGGACGACTTGTATGACAACCACTGTCAGAACAAACAGAAGAGGTTTCCATCCATAGGTTGGCGCAATGAAGCGTGTGTAAAGGAACTGGCCGAGCAGAAATCCGAGAAGGATAATTCCAACATCCGCAATCACTCCCTCCAGGCCGAATCTGTCATACCACTCGTTCAGTGTATCACCTCCCACCTTTTCGGGAAAATACCGAGTGAGAAAGAGAGCAATAACATCGACAATCAGAATACCCGCCACTAAAAAGGGCAAATGCTCCACCTTGGAAAACTCTGAAATATTCGGCAGGTCTTTCACAACAGGTTCCATCTATAGAGAAGAGGATAAATTCAGAAAGAAGAGTAGAGAGGGAATGAGCGGAGCGCCCTATTCTGTGTATTTTCTCCAGACACTTGAGGAGCCGACGCACACCTACATCGGGTGTACGAACAATCTGGAGAGGCGGCTGCGGCAACACAATTGTGATTTGGTGGGCGGGGCTCGGAAAACAACTGCCATCACGAAGCACCGCGGAGGACCCGCCTGGAAACGGGTCTGCCATGTAGATGGATTTGAAGGACAAATTGAGGCTCTGCGGTTCGAGTGGTGGTGGAAGTTCGTCTCGCGGAAACGGGTGAAGGCCTCCCATCCGGTGAAACGGAGAGTTCTCGCTCTCCAGGAACTTCTTCAGATGGACCGCTGGACGCATTTGGACGTAAAGTGGGAAGACGATGAATTTCCAGAGTTATGAAGGCATCCGATTCCACAAATTCCCTCACAGCCCTCTATCCTGACGAGCCCGAGTGCTTTGTCTGCTTGGAAAACGCGAACAATGAAGAGAATGAGCCTGTCGTCCACGGGAATCTTCTGCGAACCTGTGGATGTAAATTCATGGTCCATCCGAAATGCTGGAATCAGTGGATACAAGACAAAACTGATTTTGATTGCCCTATTTGTCGCAAGTCCAGTCTCGTAAAACTCCGCGTGGGAATTCCTCCGAATCCTGTGATGGCAGTTGCGTATCAAGAAGAGACAGGCGCCTGGGCTCAGAGACATCCCGCCTATTGCTTTTGCAGCGTTTCTGCGGTGGTCTTTGGCCTTTTACTAGTGATTGTTCCTGTACTCATATGGCTCATCACAAAAAATTGAGGGCGGGCGCTGCCTCGAGGAGTGTTTCAACAACAATGAGGGAGGCGTGTGTATCTCTTTGCGGAAAGACGGGGTGTGTGAGTTTCTTGACAGCCGTGGGTGTGGGATTTATCGCATACACCTCCACCCACGTCTACATGTGTTTCTGTGCGCCCTCAGGCATCTGGGGATTTCTTCAGAGTCTCATTGTGATGGATAGCACCTTCTGCCAGATGCTGATGGGACTCATTCACCATACCCAGAATCTCTATGGGGCTATGATGATTGCGTTTCTCTTCAGCTTTGTCGCGGCAATTGGGGGAGCAGTCCACTGGATTACAGGCGAAAAGCCGCCTGAGGTGACAGATAGCATTCAGCCGAGAGCGATTCGGCGTCGCTAAGCCTTTGCTAACAAATACCTCCCATAGAAAAAGACCTGCCGATACGCAATTTGGACGATTGGGTCGAACATTGAAAAAAGACTGGCAATCCATTCCGCACTCTCTTTTTGTTTTTTCAAGCATGCGTGGAGATAAGCCCTCTGAAAAAGAGTCGGCCAATCGGGTGCTGTATCAAACTCAGACTCCAAAAGAGTTTTCACATACTCTTGGAGCTCTTCCAATTTCCCCGCATTTATAAACTCTTTGCATTCTGCGAAGATTGACTCGGCAACACGCCGACTCATTTGTTCCCTTGTGAGAAATTCAATTCTTTTTTCATTCAAAATTATTCGCACAGAATAGATGGCTGTGGATTTCAACACGAAATTTTTGGAAGTCTTGGAACGTCTCCAGTCGAAGATTGAAGAGCATGAGAAGGCGGGAATTCGCGCAGACATTGCTGCTCTGAATACGAGTGGACTTTCGCGAGAGGAAATCTGGTATTCTTTCGTACAAATCTACGACGGGTTCCATGGAGATATGGAGAGATATTCCACGCTGGACCAGAAAACAAAACGTGCGGAACTTGTGAGGGAATTTTACAGGCTTCTCGCTGCGAAACTTCTTGCGGGAAAGCCTCTTGAATACAGAAAAATTCCTCTGGAGATTCTCATGCTGAAAAAATATGAAAAGAGCCAGGCCCAGGCCCAATCTGCGAAACTGGAAGAGGATATGGCTATCCATCAGCTCATGACAAATGCGCTTGTAGAGGAAGTGGTGAAAGGTGGGCGGCGAAAGAAGACAAACGGAAAGCGGAAATCACAGCGTCGCAGACGCTCCTCCACACGCAGGCGCTAAACAGAAATGGATTCCCGCCATTGCCTCGTGTATTCATAGAGAAGAATACTCGCAGAAATTGCGACATTCAGGGACCGCAGAATTCCGTATTGGGAAATGGAGACAACGGGCGCACGAAGGTCCTCCGCCAATTTCTTCGGAAGTCCGTGGGATTCCGAACCGACCACCAGAACACACCGCCATCCTTCTGGAAGGCTCCGCGGCAAATACGGCTTGAAGGAGAATGCCTCCAGTGGCGTTCCTCCTTGCTCGACGAGAATTGGCAGCAGCTTCTCCTGGGTAAAGAAGTCTGGGGTAACCGCAGGATGCCGATGAAGTCGGATGTAATTCTTCGCACCAACCTCAGGGCGACGGTCATATCTGCGTTTTCCGACAATGTAAACATCCGAACATCCGAGAATCACGGCTGTTCGGATACTCATTCCCACATTCATGTCTCCATGGAGATTGTAGAGCATGAGAGCGAGAGGAAGTGCGGACCCCTCTGCGATTTTCTTCAGTTTCTCCACGGGCAGGCCCTGAAGAGGGGTGTGGACGTTGTATTTGAGGAGAGTCGGCTCCGCCAGGCGCGATTCATCCCAGAGAGGGTCCATGGGTAACGAAACCCTTCCTCAGGGTGGTCCTCAATTTTTCACAGGCTAGCAATAGAAGAGAATGGCAGGTGGACGTGATTTTGAAAGTGAACTTCTCGCCGTGTTGGAGAAAGTACGGCGTGTTGTTCCTCCTAGCGAAGAGGCGGGATTAATCAATGAAGTGAAAGCCCTGCCGTTTCCCTCGGAAATTAAGACAGAAGACTCCTTGGGCCTGATGTCAACTATTTACGAATACATGGTTTCCGATGTGGGCCTCTATGAGACAATTCCTGACAAGATTGCACGCTTGCAAAGCACAATGAAAATCTACAATGTACTTTCAGCCATCCTCTATTCAATCAATCCAGAGTTGCGTGAAGTCACAAGCATTGTGAGGGCGGCAAAGAAACTGGAGACTCTTGAAAAGACAAAGGATGCGAGGCTGAGAGATGCGGCCCTTGCCAAAGCAGAAGAAGAGGGAAGACTCTTTGCGGAGTCCATGCTCGCAGATGCGGTAAGTGGGGGAGGTCGTCGCCGCCGTCGTCGCGGCGGCAGCACTCGTCGCAGAAAACAGCAGAGGAAGAAGACTCTTCGTCGCAAGGCGTAAAGTGTATCAGTATACACCCCTTTTCTATGGTATTCGTCAAGACAATAGAAAAGGTGTTTCTACAGTAGGGATGTCTGCCATTCAAGGCAACGGTGGAACAGACACAATTTTCATACAACAATCGGGAGCCAACGTCCAGTGGAGAGTGAATGCGGGGGCATGGTCTACTGTGAGCTGGCCTGCGACGGTGACAAATCTCACACCCGCCGCAGGAGTCTTGCCCGTCCTTTTCACAACAAATATAACTGTCAGCAGCGCCTCAAGTTATTTCGTATGCGGCTCGAGTAAATTACAATTTGGCAGCACCTCTTTGAATGCTGACGGGACTGCCCCGACAATTACAGTCAACAATGCTGCCAACTACCCTGGCCTCATTCAAAACGGCACAGGTGGTTCGGATGGATACAGCAGTGTTTACGTATTTAACCTCGGTGTTCTTGCGACAGGAACAACAACGGCCGCAGGAAACAGTGGCTGGATAGGACAAATTTATTACGCAAAGAATGTATCTGACAATTGGATTGTAGGTTGTTATAGCAATGGTGATGTGGGAGGAAGTGGGGGTGGAATCACTGGGTATGGAGCTGCGACAGGTGCTTCGGCAGTCCTCACGATTCTTGGTTGCTACAGCACAGGAAGTTTGAATGCGAATGCTGCGGGAGGTATTTCAGGCGCCTACACCGCCTTTTCAGGAGGCCGCGCACAGATAACACAATGCTACAGTGTTGGAACCATTGGCGCCAGCGGTGGAGGTATTGTCAGCAATTTGTCTGGAAATGGTACAGGTTCTTCTTTGACAATTACGAATTGTTTCAGTCTTGGCAATGTGACTGGTTCCAATAGTGGAGGAATCATAGCAAATTCTGCGGGAGCCAATTCAGGTTCAGTGGATATCCTGAGATGCTACAGCAGAGGGAGTCTTGCGGCTTCCACAGGTGGAATTGTAGGAATTAATGCGGGAACTGGAGGCGGGTTTGTCACTGTAAGCAATTGCTATTCTTCAGGTTCCATTGCTTCAACGGCGGGTGGCATTTTTGGTTCAGGATACAATGCTTCGTCTCTTGCATATAATTGTTATACATCGGGGAGTGGTTCCACAAGCGGAATCTATTCAGGCTCGAGTTCAGACAACGCTCAAGGCTCAAACAATTACAGCGAGGCGAACAATTCACAAGGTGGATGGACGGATTCGCGGGCGAATTCGACTCTCCAAAGTGTTTCCACACATTGGTATAGTTTGACTACAGGTACACCGTATGTTCTGCGCGCTTTCGGAGTTTCCATTTACAGCGTCCAAACAATTGTTGGTGCGTACACTCTGAATAGGGCTGCTGTGGGGACTGCGGTGGTAGGAGGAAGCGCACCTGCTGCTTTGCGAACCGGTCCTACCTTCTCTTTGCTTCAAGACGACGGAAGCACATCCTATTCAGGTATTTCTATGAATTCAACCACAGGTGCGGTTAGCACTTCCTTGAGTCTCTCGCCTGGAACATATACTCTTCTTGTATACACAAGCGAAAACAGTGGATATGCGTTCATTACGTATACACTCTATGTAAATGCTCTTCCTTTTACGGCCTCAGGATTCTGCTGCGCGACTTCGTTTAAACGCACAGTGCCTGCGAACACTCTCACAATTAATGTGAAAGCAGGGAGCGTCATGAATATAGATATTGCGAACAATCTGAAAAAAGGAATCTATTCGTATCCAGAATATATGAGAGCCTTGGAGGCGCGGAGGCGG
>JACCDX010129654.1_pt1 | contig 17457 bp, 13 predicted proteins | sample 7449681 | NCBI WGS metagenome assembly JACCDX01 (sample SAMN15323450, study PRJNA562643) | freshwater metagenome | isolation source: river surface water | place: USA:Blue River Watershed | collected 2017-08-18
AGACAAATAGACGCTAGACACTAGACGTCAGACGTTAGACATTGGACGCTGGACATTGGACGTTTGACGTTAGACACCGGACACTAGACGTCAGACATTGGACGCTGGACATTGGTTTTTATAAAAAAAGACGCGATTTCTCGCGTCTGTACAAAATATACAAAAGACCAACGTCTGACGTCCAGCGTCCAACGTCTAATTATCTTACTCCCACTCAATTGTTGCAGGTGGTTTCGATGAAATATCATACACCACGCGATTTACGCCTTTGACCTTATTGATAATTTCATTGGAAATACGACCTAGGAACTCATAAGGCAGATGACACCAGTCGGCAGTCATCCCATCCACACTACTCACGGCACGAAGCGCAACAACCTGCTCATACGTACGCTCATCACCCATCACACCCACCGATTGAATAGGCAAAAGAATCGCTCCTGCCTGCCAAACCTGATCATATAAACCATCTTCCTTCAAACCATTAATAAAGATGGCATCTACCTTTTGTAAGATGTCCACTTTCTCTGGCGTAATATCACCCAAAATACGGATACCCAAACCCGGTCCTGGGAATGGATGACGTCCTAAGATATCCTTAGGAACACCCAAGGTCTTACCCACTAAACGCACCTCATCTTTAAACAAGGCTTCTAATGGCTCAACCACCTTTAATTTCATGAAGTCTGGCAAACCACCTACGTTATGGTGAGATTTGATAGTTGCACTAGGGCCTTTTAATGACACCGACTCAATTTTATCTGGGTAAATTGTACCCTGACCTAACCAAGCCACACCTTCAATTAAATGCGCTTCGTGATCAAATACCTCAATAAATGTTTTGCCAATCGCCTTCCGCTTATCTTCCGGATCTTTTAATCCCTTCAAGGCATCGTAAAACAATTGCTTACTATTGACGCCTTTGACATTCAAACCTAGCTCCGTATATGATTCTAATACTTGCTCAAATTCATCCTTGCGCAACAAACCATTATCCACGAATATGCAATACAAATTCTTGCCAATCGCCCGATGCAATAACACCGCAGCCACCGAACTATCTACCCCACCGGATAGACCCAACACCACTTTATCGTTTCCTAATTTCGCTTTCAATTCCGCCACCGTGCGATCCACAAAGGAATCCGACGTCCATGTTTGTTCACATCCACAAATGTTGACCACAAAGTTTTTGATCAAGGCTCCCCCCTCCAAGGAATGTGTTACTTCCGGATGGAATTGAATCGCGTAAATCGGCTTATCCACATGTGCGAACGCCGCCACACGTACCGACTCCGTCGAACCAATCACCTCATATTGCGCTGGCAATTCCATGATGGTATCACCATGCGACATCCAAACTTGAGAATTTGAAGATAAACCGGCCAACAAAGGACTCGATTTTACCGTTGTCATGTGTGCCCGACCGTATTCCCGGTGATCAGATGCCTCCACGGAGCCTCCACCTAAATAGGCAAGTAACTGCGCACCATAGCAAATTCCTAAAATAGGGCGATTACCAAATTGCTCTAAATTAACCCGCGGAGAATCCGCCTCACGGACCGAACATGGACTACCCGACAAGATGATTCCTTTGACAGAATCGTCCAACTCGGGAATGTGATTAAATGGATGAATTTCGCAATATACTTGAGTCTCACGAATGCGGCGCGCAATCAATTGCGTCACCTGAGAACCAAAGTCAAGAATGATAATTTTTTCCGCCATAAAGCTTTTTGCTTAAAAATAAACGGCAAAGGTCGCAATTTATGAGGAAAAACAGGCTATCAATCGCGATAAATTAAATAGCGTTTACGCATTTTTTTGTAGGCCTCCAATGCCGGTTGCCACGAGTCACGAATTTCTGCCTCCGATTTACCAGCCAACAGCTGTAAACGGATCGAATCTGTTCCTGCTAATTTATCAAAGAAAGATGCCGAAGTAAAAAAGGATTCCTTACTCCCCGTCGCCTGAAAGAAATGAATTAAGTATTTCAATGAAAACCCAAGTTCCCGCGTATTCACCCCGCGCAAATCTAGGCCATAACATAATTGATCTTTCAAAGGTGGGTCCATCGCCCCGGGAGTTGGAACCGGTGTAAACGTATACGAGCCTGCCGCTGGATTGGGTGTACCTAATACCTGAAACTGCGTCTGGGTGCCACGACCCACACTCACAATAGTAGGTTCCAGCAAACAAAGTGAAGGATATAAACCAATCGACTGATCATTTGGCAAATTTGGGGATGGTGCAATCGTCAGCGGAACGGCATTCCGATGTTTGTAGGACCGACAAGCAATCACTTGAACATCACAGATAAGGCCGTTGGCCAGCCACCCCTCACCGTTGATCATGCCAGCAAACTCCCCCATCGTTAAACCATGTACCACGGGAATGGGATTCAAACCCACAAACGAAGCAAATTTGCGATCTAACACCGGACCATCTACATAATGTCCATTGGGATTAGCCCGATCCAAAATCAATAACTTCACCTTATTCTCTGCGCAAGCCTCCATCACATAAAACAAAGTTGAGCTATAGGTATAGAACCGCGCCCCCACATCTTGAATATCAAACACAACTACATCTAAACCCTGCAAATCTTCTGGAGTTGGTTTTTTATGCTTACCATACAAAGAAATTAATGGTAAGCCCGTTTGGCGATCGACCTCATTATCAATATGCGCGCCGGCATCTGCTGTTCCCCGAAATCCGTGTTCAGGCGCGAAGACACGCTTAACTGAAATACCCGCCCGCAAAAGGCTGTCGGCCAAATGTGTCGATCCAATCACCGACGTATGGTTGACCACGAGGCCCACCGACTTCCCTTTAAGTAATGAAAAATAACGATTTGTTTGATACGCCCCGGGAATCGCTTGCGCGAAAATCCCGTGCATTGCCATCAAAAACAATACTGCTATTAACTTGTAGTTTCGAGCCATTCCCATTTTCTTTGCGCTTCGGATTAGAATGATCAAATATCCGATAAATTTTATAAAAATAATAACCGTGAATTTCCCCCTGTTCGTCGCCCGCCGAATTCGAAATACGCACGAGACATCGTTCTCTAAAACGGTTACCTATGTGGGCATTGGCACTATTTCGCTGGGAATTTGCATCATTCTCGTTGCATTTTCCATCCTTTTTGGCTTTAAAAATGCCATCATTCAGAAGATTACGAACTTTTCAGGCGACCTACGCATCAGCCAAATTTCCGGCAACCATTCCCTGTCTGAATCGCCCATGCAACGCAATGAAGCCTGGGAAAAATCCATTAGAAAGCATCCCTACGTAGATCATCTGCAAGCGCATGTTCAAAAACCAGGAATCTTGGTAGGCGACCAAGGACTCGCGGGTGTCGTGATTAAGGGAATCGGTGCAGATATGCCTTTGGCACAAGTAAAACAAAATATCATTGCCGGAAGTGGAAAAATGAATAAGGGCCAAAGCATCATATTGAGTCAGGAATTAGCCCAACAATTAAAAGTGCGGGTCAATGGATCGCTGATTCTGTATTTCCTTAGCCAGCCCAATAGACCCCGAAAAGTACAAGTGCAAGGAATCTATGAAACAGGTTTAGAAGAATTAGATAAACTATTCGTCTTGGCTGATCGTGATTGGGTACAAAAAATGAATGGGTATACCGCTGATTCAATCGGAACTTATGAAATCTATTTGAAGCAACCGGTAGACCTAAACATCGCCGCGAACCAATTAACAAAAACGCTCGATCCTACGTGGAAACTAGAAACCAAAGTAGAACTTTTCCCAGCCTTATTTGATTGGATGCAAATGCTAGATCGCAACATCGTCATTTTCATCTCGCTTTTGCTGATTGTCGCTTGCTTCAACCTTATTGCCACCTTGTGGGTATTAATCATGGAACGTATACCCATGGTGGGTTTATTGAAGGCGCTTGGCAGTTCAGCCTCACAGATTCGCAGTATTTTCTGGTGGAACGGTTTCTTTATCCTGTTGAGAGGATTGCTGATTGGTAATATCCTCGCCATGGGGTTTTGTTGGCTCCAAGCTACCTACCACCTCATACCGCTAGACCCCGTGAATTACTACATGAACGCAGTACCCATCCACTGGGACTGGTTGACATGGGTATGGGTAAACTTGGGCACCTGTGCTTTAGTTAGTATCATCATTTATATTCCAACACATTTTATCAACAAGATTGATCCACATACCGCGATCAATTACAAAAACTAATATGCAGAAATTCATACTCGCTTGTCTCCTATGCATGGGAACCACCGTTTTTGGTCAAGGGTTCAACGTTCAAATCAATCTAAAAGATGTGGCCGAAGATCGGTTGAAAATTCAAATGAATTTCCCGCCGCAAAAACAAAAAAGCATACAGGTTAATTTCCCAAAGATTGTGCCGGGAACGTATGCCAACTATGATTATGGGCGGTATATTGTCAATTTTCAGGCATTCGACCAACAAGGAAAATCACTGACGGTAACGAAGAAAAATGTCAATCAATACCAGATTTCAGATGCGACTAAATTAGCCTATGTACGTTATGAGGCGAATGATACCTGGGATAGTCCCGAAGTGAAGGGTGAATATATCTTCGAACCGGCGGGCAGTAATTTCCAAAAAGATACTTTGTTTGCGTTGAATACACACACCATTTTAGGCTATGTAAGCGGTCAGGAAAAACAACGTATCAAATTACAAATTGAAAAACCGAGCCATTTAGTGGGCGTTAGCTCCCTGAAGAATACCACCCAAGGTGATGTGGATACCTATTGGGCAGCATCCTACCAAGAATTAGTGGATTCTCCGATCATGTATTCACCAGCGGATACCGCCAAAATCATGATGGGCGAAACGGAGATTATCATCTCCTTGTATTCCCCAAACAATACCTTGAGCGCCAAACAAGTCGCTGCAAAAGTTGAACCTCTGCTCGATGCCCAACGGAAATACCTAGGCGGAAAGTTGCCCGTCAAGCGCTATGCTTTTTTAGTGGTGCTTTCAGACAACCTCAAAGGTGGAAGCTACGGAGCACTCGAACATGCGCAATCCTCGTTCTACTACCTACCGGAAGGAAATGCAGAGCAACTCAGCCAAACCATTCGTGATGTCTGCGCCCACGAGTTTTTTCACATCGTAACACCCTTGTCGATTCACTCAGAGGAAATCGGTTCATTTGACTTTAATGAACCTAAGATGTCCCAGCACCTGTGGTTATATGAAGGCTTAACGGAGTATGCGGCACACCACATGCAAGCAAAATACGAGCTGACTACGTGGAATGATTTCTTCAAGACCATTCAAGAGAAAAAAGAAAACATGGACATGCACTTCGATGCGAAGGTTCCGTTTACGGTGATGAGCCAACAAGTCTTAGGGAAGCACAAAGAACAATATGGGAATGTGTACCAAAAAGGCGCGTTGATTGGTTGGGGATTAGATTTGTTTTTGCGCCAACAGTCTAATGGGGCTTATGGAACACAACAAATGATGACTGAGCTGGCTAAGACCTATGGACCGAATAAATCATTTCAGGATGATGAATTATTTGAGGCTTTGGTCCGCATGACGAAAATGCCTGCTTTACGTGATTTCTTTAAACGCTATGTAGCTGGAAATGAGCCATTGCCTATTGAGACCTGGTTGCAGCATATTGGCTACACGTGGGATACCACGCAAAAAGAAGAAATCAAATCTCCTGGTTTTGATCCGCAGGGCTTAGCCATCAAGATGGAAACGAAGCGCGCGTATGTAGAAAGTAAATCCGCAATCAATGCGCAGGGAGAAGCGCTCGGCCTGCAAGTCAAAGATGAGTTTATCAGTTTAAATGGCTTACCGATCGATATGGAGAACTTTGGCAAAAACATGAAGAAGATTTTACAAATCATTCAGCCGGGCGACATGTTTACCCTGGAGGTCGCGCGCCCTAATGAATCGGGGGGATACACCTCTGTCACGCTAAAGGCACCTTTTACACCTATTTCACAGGTAAGCAAAGCGGCAATTCGCCCTTTACTATATCCGACGCCTGAACAGTTAAAACTTCGTGCTGATTGGATGCGGGCTAATCCGTAACCGGAGGATTAAATTCGCCTTCATGTTTCGCTAACCAAACGGTCGCCACGCCATTGCCAATAAAATTGGTAATCGCACGTGCCTCTGACATGAAGCGATCTACGCCTAAGAGCAATGCCAAACCTTCCAATGGGATAACCTGCAATGCCGTTAGCGTAGAAGCCAAAACGACAAATCCACTCCCGGTCACACCAGCGGCACCTTTGGAGGTTACCATCAATACCCCGATGATTGTCAGTAATTGCTCCCAATTCAATTGGATTCCATACACTTGGGCCAGAAATAACGTGGCCATGGACAAGTAAATACTCGTGCCGTCAAGGTTAAACGAATAACCTGCAGGAACTACAAGACCTACTACGGATTTAGAACAGCCCATTTTCTCCAACTTCAACATGAGTGAAGGTAAAGCTGCTTCCGAGGAAGAAGTTCCTAAAACGATCAATAACTCTTCTTTGATGTAGCTTAAGAATTTACCGATGCGCTCGCCGCAATTACGCATGATTAAACCAAGGACCACAAAAATGAAAATGGCCATGGTGGCATAAACAGAAACCATCAGTTTCGCGAGGGGTAATAACGAGTGAATACCAAATTTACCAATCGTATATGCCATACCGCCTAAAGCTCCCAAGGGGGCTAAATACATGATCGCATGCAAGGCTTTAAATACCCAGTCCGATGCTTGATGCATACCGGACACCATTTTGGCTTTACCACGAACAAAATTCAGGAACGTGCCAAAGAACAAGGAGAAGCCTAAAACTTGAATGGTGAAATTTTCTTTTAGGAATAAGATCCAACTGAACGAAGCGGCCTTTGCGGTATATTTCGAAATATCTCCACCAGCGACATCGCCTCGAATGACGCCCTCGCCAGGAGTTAATATATTCGAAACAAGTAAACCGATCAACAACGCAACTGTGGTGACTACCTCAAAATACAATAAAGCCTTTCCGCCTACCCGGCCGACCTTCTTTAAATTTCCCATGTTCACGATTCCTAAACTGATCGTCAAAAAGATGATTGGATGAATAAATAATTTGACAAGACTGATAAAAATACCACTAAAAACTTCGCTCAACGTAGGGCCAAAAGCTAAATCGGCGCCCAACAAGCTATAGCTTATTTTACTATCAAAAACAGGGTATAAAGCGAGAGAAGGTGCAAAATGGCCAACAAGTACGCCAATTAAGATGGATAAAAGCACCCAAAATGTTAGGTTGTGTGTAATATTCTTTGATTTCATTCGTTTGAAAAGAGGTTGAAACAAATGTAAGGAACTAAACTGAAATTTTCATCGTTTGGCATTCTGCACTTATTTGCCGAATTTTGTCGGCTCATTTCAACGAATTTTTATCAGCTATGGCTTCTACGATTAAATGCTTAATTATTGGTTCTGGACCTGCGGGATATACGGCCGCAATTTACGCCTCACGCGCTGGATTAAATCCCGTAATGTACATGGGAGGACAGCCAGGTGGTCAATTAACGACGACAACGGAGGTTGACAATTTTCCAGGCTATCCGCAGGGTGTAGATGGGCCTACCATGATGGTTGATTTAGAGAATCAAGCGAAGCGTTTTGGGACGGATGTGCGTTTTGGTATGGTAACGAAAGTTGATTTTTCAAGCCAACCAAAGAAAGTTTGGATCGATGGAACCACTGAAATTTTAGCTGATTCAGTCATTATTGCCACGGGAGCATCGGCTAAATGGCTTGGACTTGAAGGGGAAACAACCTACAATGGTTTAGGCGTTTCGGCTTGTGCTGTTTGTGATGGATTTTTCTACCGCAATCAAACCGTAGCGGTTGTTGGCGCCGGTGACACCGCCGCAGAAGAAGCAAGTTACCTGGCTAATTTGTGTACCCAAGTTCACCTGATTGTTCGTCGGGACGAAATGCGTGCATCCCTAATCATGCAGGAGCGTGTAAAAAAGAATCCGAAAATCACGATTCATTGGAATTCAGAAACAGAAGAAATTTTAGGTGATGCCAATGGTGTAACGGGCATTCGCATTAAAAATAATGTAAGCCAAGCGACTGAGGAAATTGCCTTAACGGGTTTCTTTGTGGCGATTGGTCACCAACCGAATACCAGCATCTTTAAAGGCCAATTGGACATGGATGCTCAAGAATACCTAATCACAGAAAAAGGTACCAGTAAGACAAATATCCCGGGCGTTTTCGCGTGTGGGGATGTCCAGGATTCGATGTACCGACAAGCCGTTACGGCGGCAGGAAGTGGCTGTATGGCTGCTTTGGACGCGGAAAGATGGTTGGCCGCGAGCAATTTACATTAATACGATTTCATGAGTATCAAAAAACTAGTTTGGGGATTAGCGCTTGTCTTTGTGACATTGAGCGCCTATGCCCAAGAAAAAAAGTTATTTAAGAAGAATACGAAGATTGATTTCAAGTCGAATGCCAACTTGTATCAAAACAATTCCGCTAAAAAGAATGATTTAGACGAACTTCCTCCACTGACATTCCGCACGGAGAGTGAGAGTACAGCGACGGCCATTCAGGGATCTGAGCTGCAGGAACGTAAGTATGAACCGTTGAAAGTCCTTAATCCGACGATCAGTAATTTCGATACCACCTCGATTGATGAGGGTGAGGCCTTGGTCGTGGAAATTGAGGAAGAAAATGCACCGGTGGGATCAGAGGATTTTGTCTCGGTAGCGTCCTATTATTCGATTTGGGATACCAAAAGTATTGATCCATACGATATCAATGCAAAGGATTTCGATGAGCCTGTAGATTTAGAATTATACAATTTACCAGCTGGCCGTAACTGGTCTCCGCCGTTAGCTTCAGTAAAACAAACTAGTCCTTTTGGACCGCGTTGGGGCCGTTTACATGCCGGAGTGGATTTGGATTTAGAGACGGGGTATCCAGTTTATTCAGCGTTTGATGGAATTGTTCGTGTGGCCAGTGTGGACTGGGGTGGGTACGGTAAATTTATGGTCGTTCGTCACTACAATGGATTAGAAACACTTTATGGACACCTTTCGAAGCAAAATCTAGAACCGGGAACTTTCGTTAAAGCGGGAGATGAAATTGGCCTAGGTGGAAATACGGGACGGAGTACAGGTTCACACTTGCACTTTGAAACACGGTATGAGGGAAACCCATTCAATCCGAATCAGGTATTTAATTTTGGAACGGGCGAACCCTTGTCAGACCATTTATTAATCACAGCCCAAACATTTAATGCCCGTGCACTTTCCCTGCGTAATGAATATGGAAGCGTGGGTGACAAAATCAAAACCCGTCGCAAAGCTTGGGTGAAAGTTCGTTCAGGAGATTCATTATACACCATCGCGCAACGTGCAGGGATGTCGGTCAATAAATTAGCCAAACTAAACGGCCTGCGTCTTTCCTCCACTATTCGTGCTGGTAGACGACTTCGCATTCACTAAATCTGTACGATCCGATGAAACTTGACATATTAGTGATGGCTGCGCATCCAGATGATGCTGAATTAGCTTGCTCAGGAACAATCCGTAAGCAATTAGCACTGGGTAAGAAAGTTGGCATCGTCGATTTTACACGGGGTGAATTAGGGACACGGGGAACACCGGAAATTCGCTTGGCTGAATCTGCAGCGGCAACGAAAATCTTAGGCATACAAGTACGTGAGAATATTGGGTTAGCGGATGGTTTTTTTGTGAATGATCAGGCAAGCCAATTGAAGTTAATTGACGTGATACGGGCATATCAGCCAGATATCGTATTAGCTAACGCGTTAGAAGATCGGCACCCTGACCACGGAAAAGGTGCACAATTGGCCATAGATGCTTGTTTTTTGAGTGGCTTGCGCAAGATTGAAACGTCACGCAATGGCGAAAAACAAACGGAATGGCGCCCCAAACAAGTCTTTCATTACATTCAGGATCGCTACTTGGAGCCAGATTTTGTGGTTGATATTACCGAACATTGGCCAACGAAAGAAGCCGCCATTCGTGCGTTTCGTAGCCAGTTTTTTGATCCTAATTCGATCGAACCCGCATCGTATATTTCGAGTCCAGAATTTTTACACTTTATCGAAGCACGTGCCCGCGAAATGGGACACAAGATTGGGGTGACGTACGGCGAAGGGTTTCAAACTCAGAAGACAATCGCCATTCAAGATATAAGCATACTCGCTTAATAACTCAAGTATGTAGCAAATACTTTTTGCATGTACGCTTGACCAAAGGGCAATAAACGCGTACTTCCCTCCTGCTTGATCAGGCGCTTACCCGCATTATCATAACTGGTAAACCCTTGTTTACTGATTACTCCAAAACCATTATCCCAGTCAAAGAATGCATATCCACGATCTGGATGCGTGGCAAATAAATCTTGACTAAAGGCAAACCGACTGCCATCCAATCCCATTTGGCCTAACACGGTTTTAGCGATATCCGTTTGGCTACCAAATACCGAAAGCTGTTTTCCACGAAATTCAGGTTTGATCACATCGCCAAAAAATACCAAAGGAATGTGGAAGCGTTGTGATTCCGAAATCGCGTATTTTTCTTTTGGCAAGCGGTGACCATGATCAGCCACAATAACAAACAACGTATGTTTAAACCAAGACTCTTTACGTGAAGAACGGATAAAAGCACCCAAGGATTTATCGGTATAAAAGGCTGTGCTTCGAAAGCGATTCGGTAAATCGGACCCAGGAAAGCGCGGCGTTTCCGGAATTTCAAAGGGCTCATGATTCGAAAGCGTGAGCATGGTCGCGAAAAACGGTTGTTTTAATTGACCCAATTCAGACTGAAAACGCTTAAACACCACACCATCATGCGCTCCCCATTTGGAATTTTGATCCTTCTCCGCAAACGCATGCTTGTCGGTGGAGCGATCAAACCCATGACTCAACACGTAGGGCTTAAACCCAAAAAACTCACTTTCACCCCCATACATGAAGGTAGTTTGATAGCCTTGCTCTTTAAATACTTGAGCGACTGAGGGTAATTTTTCCTGCTTATCCGTCTCCGAAATAATGCTTTTTGTAGCCTGCGCTGGGAATGCACTCATCACGGCAATTAAGCCTTTATCTGTACGATCTCCCGAAGCATACAAATTCGTAAAAGATAGGCCCTGCTTCATCAAAAGCCCTAATTCGGCACTTATTCCCGTCTCACCCCCTAATGATTCTACAACATCAGCCGTGAAACTTTCTAAGATAATGAAGACGACATTGGGACGCTTGTTGGTAAGTATTTCCGTTCGGGCCAACGAATCTCCTGACTGATATTCATGTAAAATCGAATCTACCTGAGCCTCGGGCAAGTAATGAAAGTCGGCCGTATTTCCAGCTAAATTATTTGTTACATCTTGTGCCAAATTCCAGGAAGTATTCACTGCCGCATGGTTTAAGATAGGCTTGGAAGAAAAATAAGCCATGCTTTGGCTGATGGGAGCTAATTGCCAGCCACCCCGTACGCTCAAAAAAGTTAGGCCTAAAACCAACAAACTAAGCACCGGACGTATGAACCAAGGATGTAGCTGGTAGGCAGGACGAATAAAGAATCTGATAAGCCAACCAAAAAACAGGACCTGAAAAAGAAATATCCCGACCGTCAAAGCTATACCTGTTTCTAAGCTCGAAATCGTCGATTCGTACGGATAATTAAAAAATATTTTGAAGACTTTATAATTGACCTTCGCTCCCCACTCCTGATATATATTCAAATTTACGGCCCCGATCAGCGCAAAAAGGCCAATAAAAAACCGTTGGTACCCCATCAAGAAACGCGGAGAAACAAACGATTTTCCAGTAACAATTTCGATTGCCCATAACAAAGCGGGAATAACGAGCACATAACCCGTCATGGAAGCATCGAGGCGCAGGGCAGATTGAAAGATGGCAAATACCTCGGAGTCTCCGGCCTCGGTGATAGTATCCCAAAATCGAATAACAAAGATGATGCGTTCGACCAAAAAGAAGATTAGCCAAAAAGCGTACAAACGAATGAGGCTAATGATATAGTTCAATCGATGAAGCGTTTAGTGATGTCTTGATAGGAATCGATGCGACGATCACGCAGGAATGGCCAAGTCTTGCGGTAATATTCGCTTGACTCTACGTCCACGTCGACAATGGCCACTTCCTCCACATCATGTGGCGCTTGGAAAAGAATGCGTCCGCCGGCATTGGCGACAAAACTACCACCCCAAAATTGCTGCCCATTTTCAACGCCTACGCGGTTGACCGAAATAACGGGAACCCCATTCGCAATGGCATGCGAACGTTGAATGGTTTGCCAGGCTTGATATTGCTCGCGGTTGATTTCTGCATTTTGCTCTTCCATGTCCCAGCCAATCGCCGTTGGATACACCAGCACTTCCGCCCCTTGCAAGGCGGTTAGTCGGGCTGCTTCTGGATACCATTGGTCCCAACAAATCAACACGCCAACTTTGGCATATTTTGTATCAAACACTTGGTATCCTAAATCACCTGGCGTAAAGTAATATTTCTCGTAATAGCCAGGATCGTCCGGAATGTGCATTTTACGGTACTTACCTAAGTAAGATCCATCGGCATCAATCACCGCCGTTGTATTATGAAACAAACCCGCAGCCCGTTTTTCAAACAACGAAGCGATAATTACGACGTTCAATTCCTTCGCTAATCCGCCAAACATATCCGTACTTGGACCTGGAATCGCTTCTGCCAAATCAAAAAACGCCGTATTTTCTTCGTAGCAGAAATACACGGAGCTGAACAATTCTTGTAAGCAGATGACTTGCGCACCGCGCGCAGCTGCATCGCGAATCGCTTGCACCGTTTTAGCTTTGTTGGCCGCTACATCCGTTGAACATGTCAACTGAACTAAGGCAAAAGAAACGTTTTTCATAGCGTTTTTGAAGCGTGAATGATGGGACTTAGATCGATGTCTTTCATACATTGAAAGTGATCTACTGGACAATAGTTAAGCAGTTTTGAAGCACAAGGCCGACAGCCCAGCTCCTTATTTTCCAGGATCGTTAGGGTATCACTGGCAGGTAATTGGGTCGTAGACGCGCCAAAAATAGCAAACGTCTTCTTCCCTAATATTTGCGCGATTTCGAGCATGGGTGAATCATGCGATATGATAAATTCAGCATCACGCATGATGGCTGCCATCTCTGTGTGCGTATAATACTTGCACAGGTTATGTACCTTTTCAGGAAATATTTTATTGAGTCGGTATCCGAAATTTTCATCCCAAGAATTGCCAATTAACACAATGGGAATATCCAATTTATCCATGAGGCGAACCATATTTGGATAGTCCAACACCTGTGTCACTAAATCACCTTCCAGGGCGTAAACGATGTATTTTCCCGTGATCCCTTTAGCCACTAGGTCAAAAGCGGGTACCTCTTTGATGAAATCGATGGAGTCCATTTCGGTCCATGGTTTTGGCCAGGAACCAATCGTTAACTTGGTCCAAAAGGTCGTTGACTCTGGACTTAAATCATAGACTACATCAAACGAAATTCCTTTGGGTTTCTCGAAATAAATCAAGGCACGATCGACGACCAGACTAAAAACATCGGGAAATTCAATCGAAGCATACACATGGATTTCCGCATTCGGGTGTGCGGCTTGTATTGCGCGAATTTTCCGAACGCCTGCTATCGCGTTTGGGGAACCTGAAAAATGAAGACAAAGAATTCGCTGCATGTAAAAAAAATAGCCTCGCAAAATTAAGAAAAATCTTTGCTAACCCGCATACTTTCATTCTTTTCGGTAAATTGCGGACTAAATTTGAATGGATTACATGGAGCATAAAAAACAAGATACCGCCTCAGCATTAAAAGATATCATATCACATGCCAAAGAATACGGATTCGTATTCCCGTCTTCGGAAATTTACGATGGCTTACAAGCTGTTTACGATTATGGTCAAAATGGTGTAGAATTAAAGAATAACTTAAAGAATGTTTGGTACAAGGCTATGACGATGTTGAATGACAACGTGGTGGGCCTTGACGCGGCTATTTTTATGCATCCATTAACATGGAAAGCTTCGGGTCACGTGGACTCGTTCAACGATCCGATGATCGATAATAAAGATTCAAAGAAGCGTTACCGTGCGGATACTTTATTGGAAGAACGTGCAGCTGCATTAGAAGACGAAGGAAAGGCAGCGGAGGCAAAAGCCTTAATGCAAGCGATGGCGAAGGGATTAGATGCGGGAGATTTAGAGGCTGTTCGCCAGTTAATCATTGATCAAAACATTAAATGCCCTGTTTCAGGAACAGCGAATTGGACCGAAGTGCGCCAGTTTAACTTGATGTTCTCTACACAAGTAGGTGCTGTGTCTGAAGATGCGTCGTTGATTTACTTACGTCCAGAAACGGCTCAAGGTATTTTTGTCAATTTCTTAAATGTGCAAAAAACGGGGCGCATGAAAGTGCCGTTTGGTATTGCCCAAATCGGAAAAGCCTTCCGTAATGAGATTGTAGCCCGTAATTTCATCTTCCGTATGCGTGAATTTGAACAAATGGAAATGCAATTTTTTGTACGTCCTGGCACGGAGATGGAGTGGTACAACAAATGGAAGGAGACGCGCATGAAGTTTCACCAGGCCATTGGTTTACCGGCTGATTCCTTGAAATTCCATGATCACGATAAATTAGCGCACTATGCCAATGCGGCGGTGGACATTGAATATAAGTTTCCATTTGGGTTTAAGGAGATGGAGGGGATACATTCCCGCACCGACTTTGACCTAAAGGCGCATCAAGAATTATCGAAAAAGAAACAACAGTATTTTGATCCCGAGATTAATCAAAACTACATTCCATATGTCGTAGAGACATCGGTGGGAGCAGATCGATTATTCTTAGCGATTTTGTGCAATGCGTATACAGAAGAAACAACTGGCGAGGGCGAAACCTTGAAGCAGCGTGTTTATTTGAATATTCACCCAGCTTTGGCGCCTACGAAAGTGGCGGTATTGCCATTGGTGAAGAAAGATGGCTTGGCTGAAAAAGCACAAGAAATTACGAATCAACTTAAATTTGCCTTTAATACAACGTACGACGATGGTGGAGCAATTGGCAAGCGCTACACCCGTCAAGATTTAATTGGGACGCCGTATTGTGTGGTGGTCGATTACCAAACGATGGAAGATCAGACGGTAACGGTTCGCGATCGCAACACGATGACCCAAGAGCGCATTTCTATCGCAGACCTAAAAGAAAAATTAGGCTATGCGGTATCGATGGAGCGTATTTTTGAAAAATTAGTTTAAAAACGCAAACAACGACAACATGACGACTGATCAGAATCCAGCTGAAGAAGAAAACGTACCCGTACCATCTGAGACGACAGAAACACCTTCTATACAAGAAGAGGCACCTGAACTTACTACGGAGGCAGTAGAAATACCATCCCAAGAAGTCGAGGCTCCTCAAGCAGAAACACTTCCCAGTGAAGTAGAAGAAGCGGCACCGGCGGAGACAGTAGAAATGCTATCGAAAGTTGTCGAAGCACCTTCTCCCGTTAAAGAGGTGGAATATCCCCTGTTTGATTTGGCGGTGGCTACGAAGGAAAATTTCTTAACCTACTTTGGCAAGATCAAAGAAATCGCGTCGGCACATGCGCATGCGGCGACCTACAAAAAGGTAGATGAGATCACGAAGGAAGTCAAAGAGGCGTGGAATCAGTTGAAGCAAGCGGAAAAGCAAGCAGCGATTGAGGCGTTTAAATCAGCGAATGAAGGCTCTGATGAAGGATTTGATTTCAAAGATGAGGCGATTCATGCGGTAGAACAAATATTAGCTAGTCTTCGGACAGAGAAGCAAGCTTTTTTCCAAACATTGGAAAAGGCCCGCGAAAAAGCTTTGGAAGGCAAAACGCGGTTAATCAACGAATTAAGAACCTTGGTAGATGCGGATGATTATTCGGATCCGGCGCATGTGAATGCGAGTTTCAAGGCATTTAAAAAGATACAAGAAGAGTGGAAAGGTTTAGGTTCGGTTCAAGGGCCGATGAACCAAACACTTTGGCAATCCTACCACGCATTAGTCGATCGTTTTTATTCTAACCGTTCGATTTTTTATGAGTTGTTGGAATTAGATCGCAAGAAGAATCTACAAGCGAAGGAAATCATTGCGGTCAAATTGGAAAAATTAGCCGCGTCCGTAGCTTCTTCATCGAAAGTTCCTGCCCTATTAAAGGAAGCGGAAGAATTATTTAATGAATACAAGCATATCGGTCCGGCGCAACGGGAGGAAAATGAGGCCATGTGGCAGCGGGTGAAAAAATCGTTGGATGTGTTGTTTGAGCAAAAGCGTCAGATTAATGATGCCAATAAAGCTGTATTTGAGGAGAATTTAAAGATCAAAAAGGAGTTGGGTGATTTGATGCATACTTACGCATCATTCCAGTCGGCAACCATCACCGAATGGAACCAAGCGTCCAAAGCGGTTTTAGCGTTACAAGAGCAATGGGGAAAACTAAAAGGTGGTTTACCGCGTGATGGAGGCAAGGAAGTGAGTCACCAATTTTGGGCGGATTTGAAGTTATTCTTTAAGCATAAGAGTGAGTTTTTTGCGAAGATTGATGCGGAGCGCAAGGCAAATTTGGCTGCGAAGCAATTGTTGATTGAGCAGGTAGAGGGCATCGTAGCGGTGGGAACGGATACCGCGGAAATCACGAATCAGGTGATTGAATTGCAGAAAAAGTGGAAGGAAATCGGTCATGTACCGGAGAAGCAAAAGGGTAGCATTTATGCCAAATTCAAAGCGGCATGTGATGCGTATTTCAACTTAAAGCGTTCGGCATCTAAAGGTGCGAAAGATGAGGAGTTTGAGGCAAACTTAGTGGCGAAGCAGGCGATATTGTCGGAAATGGCAGCGATGCTGACCGATCCAAGTTCATTAGCGAAGTTGGGCACAATCAAGGCCAACTGGGATGCCATTGGGTTTGTGCCACGTAAGGATGTGAAAACGATTCAAGAGAGTTTCCGGAATTCGTGGAATGCGTTAATTGATTTGGCGCGTACACAGCCGAAGGAGCAATTAGCGGCCTGGGGATTTGAATTGAAATCATTGAAAACGGAGTCGGCAGGTTCATCTTCGGAAGGTTCTGCGCCATCGGCAGATCAGCGTAAGAAGATCCAAACCTTGGAAAATGATATTGCCGTGTTAACCAATAACTTAGAGTTCTTTGCGAAGTCGAAAAACAGTGATAAGCTGCGTGCGGAGGTAGAAAAGAAAATTGAGGCGGCGGAAAAAGAATTGGAGAAACTGAAAAAAAGTTAATTTTTTTAAACTTCGGTTTTGCGATTTAGGAGAATAACACTACTTTTGTAAACCGAAATGCGCCTCCTTAGCTCAGCTGGTAGAGCAACTGATTTGTAATCAGTAGGTCGTTGGTTCGATCCCGACA
>JACCDX010745525.1_pt1 | contig 17455 bp, 7 predicted proteins | sample 7449681 | NCBI WGS metagenome assembly JACCDX01 (sample SAMN15323450, study PRJNA562643) | freshwater metagenome | isolation source: river surface water | place: USA:Blue River Watershed | collected 2017-08-18
ACCCTCCTCGTGAAGTCCATCGCGCAGGTCTTCCACCTGAAGTTCCAGCGCATCCAGTTCACGCCGGACCTCATGCCCGCCGACATCACGGGCACCGAGATCCTGCAGGACGACGGCACCGGCGGCCGGCGGCTCGCGTTCGTGCGCGGCCCGGTCTTCGCCAACATGATTCTCGCCGACGAAATCAACCGCACCCCGCCGAAGACCCAGGCCTCGCTGCTCGAGGCGATGCAGGAGCACCAGGTCACCGCGTCCGGCGTGCGGCATCCGCTGGAGGAGCCGTTCTTCGTGCTCGCGACCCAGAACCCGATCGAGATGGAGGGCACCTATCCGCTGCCCGAGGCCCAGCTCGACCGCTTCATGTTCAACGTCGTGATGGAGTATCTGCCCGAAGCCGACGAGGTGAAGGTGGTGCTCGCGACGACCGCCGGCCGCCCCGCGCCGATCGAAGCGCTCTTCAACGGCGACGACGTGCTGAGCTTCCACGAACTCGTGCGCAAGGTGCCCGTCGCCGAGGAAATGGTGCGCTACGCCGTGCAGCTCGTGTCGCTCTCGCGGCCGAAGCAGCCGGGCACGCCGGACTTCGTCAACGACTGGGTCAGCTGGGGCGCCGGCACGCGTGCCGGCCAGTTTTTGATTCTCGGGGCCAAGGCCCGCGCCCTCCTGCGCGGCCGCGCCCACGTGACCGTCGAGGACATCCAGGCGCTCGCCGTGCCGGTCCTGCGCCACCGCGTGCTGCTCAACTACCGCGCCGAGGCCGAGGGCATCCGCGTCGACGAAGTCATCAAGCGCCTCGTCGCCGCGACCAAGGCGCCCGTGAAGTCGGCGTAACCGCCCGCGTTTCCGCTCTCCCCGGATGGCCGCCACTCCCCAAGCCGGTTCGCTGGCCTCGGCGAACCTCATCGACCCGAAGACGCTGATGACGATCCGCAGCCTCGAGCTGCGGGCGCGCGCCGTCGTCGAGGGATTCTGGAGCGGCATGCACCGCAGCCCGTATCACGGCTTCTCCGTCGAATTCACCGAATACCGCCAATACACGCCGGGCGACGACCCGCGCTACCTCGACTGGCGCGTCTACGCCCGCAGCGACCGCTACTTCATCAAGAAATACGAGGACGAGACCAACCTGCGCGTGCAGTTGCTCGCCGACCAGAGCCGCTCGATGGACTACGGCTCCGCCGGCGTCACGAAGGCCGCCTACGCGTCGACCCTCGCGGCGACGCTCGCGTATTTCCTGCACCTGCAGGGCGACGCCGTGGGCCTGCTGACCTTCGACGAGAAGGTGCGCGAGTATCTGCCGGCCCGGCACCGCGCCGGCCACCTGCGCCAGATCATGCACGCGCTCGAGCGGCCGGCCGCCGGCGGCTCGACCGATCTCGTGGCGCCCCTGGAAAACATCACCTCGCTGATCCGCCGCCGCGGCCTGGTCGCGCTGATTTCCGATTTTCTCGCGCCGCTCGACCGGCTGGAACGCAACCTCACTGCGCTCGCCGCCTGCGGCCACGAACTCACCATTTTCCAGGTGCTCGATCCCGTCGAGCGCACCCTCGGACTCGAGCAACCCTCGCTGTTCGAGGACGTGGAGTCGAACCGCACGCTCTACATCGATCCGGCGGCGGCGCGGGCGGGCTACCTCCAGAAGTTCGAGGCCCATGCCGAGGCCTTGCGGGCGATCTGCCGCAAGCTCGGGGTGAGCTTCCATGAGCTCACGACGGACAAGCCGCTGGAGTTCGCGCTCTTCGAATACCTGCAGGCGCGCATGCGCAAGGGCCGGCAGTTCCGCCGCGCCCGCAACACCTGAGGCGCCGCATGAATTTCCTCACGCCGCTGTTTCTCCTCGGGGGCCTGGCGATCGCCGGACCGATCATCTACCACCTCGTGCGTCGCACGACGCGGGAGAAACTGCGCTTCAGCTCGCTGATGTTTCTGCAGCCGAGCCCGCCGCGGCTCTCCCGCCGGCACCGCCTCGAGCACCTGTTGCTGCTGTTGCTCCGCTGCGCGGCGCTGGCGCTGCTGGCGCTCGGGTTTTCCCGGCCGTTTCTGCGGCAGACGCCGATCGACGATCCGACCGCGGCCAAGCCCCGGCGCGTGGTGGTGCTGGTCGACACGAGCGCGAGCATGCGGCGCGAGGGCGTGTGGGCCGCGGCCCGCGCGCGCGTCGAGGCCGTGCTGCGCGACGCGGCGCCGACCGACCGGTTTGCGGTGTATCGCTTCGACCGGCAGGCGACGGCGCTGATGGGGTTCGACGAATGGGACCGCGCCGCGCCCTCCGACCGCGTCGCGTTCGCGCTGTCCCGCCTCGGCGGCCTGACTCCCGGCTGGGGCGGCACCCACCTGGGCAACGCGCTCGTGACCGCGGCCGAGGCACTGGCGGAAACCGAGGGCCAGGCGGCGCCAGGACCGCGGCAGATCATTCTCGTGAGCGACCTCCAGGCCGGCAGCCGGCTCGACGCGCTCCAGGCCTACGAGTGGCCCAAGGGCATCGATCTCACCGTCGAAGCCGTGAAGGCGGCGAACTCCACCAACGCCGGCGTGCAGATCGTCGCCGACGGGCCCGACTCGACGCGCGCGCCGGACGCGCCGGTGCGCGTGCGGGTGAGCAACGCGTCCGATTCGAAGCGCGAGAATTTCAAACTCGGCTGGCTTGCGCCGGCGACGGCCGCGACCGCGGCCGGTGCGGCCCAAACCCCGAGCACCGCGCCGGAGGCCTTTCTCGGGACGCCGCTGGAGGCCTACGTGCCGCCCGGCCAGAGCCGCATCTTCTCGCTGCCGCTGCCGAAAGAGGGCCGCGCAGCCGCCACGCGCGTCGCCGTGCAGGGCGACGACGAAGCCTTCGACAACACGGCCTACTTCATCCCGCCCGCGCAGCAGCGCGCCACCGTCCTGTGGATCGGCGGCGAGGCCGCGGCGGATACGCGGCAGCCGCTCTTCTTCCTGCAGCGCGCCCTCGCGGAGACGCCGCGCGTGGCCGTGACGGTGCTCGCCTCCGCGCCGGCGGCGCCGCTCGCGCCCGCCGACGTGGCTGCGGCCAACGTGATCTTCGTGGCCGACGCGGTATCGGTCGAGACGGCGGCGGCGCTGCGCGCGCAGGCGACGGCGGGCAAGACGGTCGTCTTTGCCCCGAAGAAGGGCGGCGCGGCCGAAGGCGCGACGCTCGGGGCGCTGGCGGGCCGCGAGCCGGTGCGGCTCGAGGACTGGCGGCCGCCGAGCTACGCGATGTTCGCGGACATCGATTTCCAGCACCCGCTGTTCGCACCGTTCGCCGATCCGCGCTACAGCGATTTCACGAAGATCCGGTGTTGGCGGACGCGGAAGTTCGACGCCGCGGACCTCGGCGCCGGCGCGCGCGTGCTGGCCAAGTTCGACCACGGCGCGCCGGCGCTGGTGGAGCTGCCGGCGGGTCAGGGCCGCGTGCTCGTGCTCGCGAGTGGCTGGCATCCGGAGGACAGCCAGCTCGCGGTGTCGTCCAAGTTTGTGCCGCTGCTCTGGTCGCTGCTCGAGTCGAGCGGGAGCATCGGGACGTTTGTGTCGCACTACGCGGTGGCGGAGCCGGTGGCGCTGCCGGCCGGGCTGGGCGCGGCGACCGTGACGGCGCCCGACGGGAAGACGGCCGCACTGGCGGCGGGAGCGACGACGTTTGGCGACACGGCGGCGCCCGGGATTTATACGGTGGCGGGCGGGGGGAGGGAGCAGCGCTTCGCGGTCAATCTCGATGCCAACGAGAGCCGCACGGTGCCGCTGGGGCTCGACGAGCTGGAGCAGCTCGGCGTGCCGGTCACGCGCACCAAGCCCGCGAGCGGCACGGAGACGGCGGCGCAGAAGACGCTGCTGCAGGGCATCGAGGCGGAGAGCCGCCAGAAACTTTGGCGTTGGTTCATCGCGGCGACTCTAGCCGTGCTGCTGTTCGAGTCGGCCCTGGCCGGCTGGACGGCGAAACGAGCCGCGTCGCAACCGAACGAGGTGACACCATGAACGACGACTTCCTGAAAATCCGGCTCGAGCGCGTGGCCCGGCGGCAGCGTTGGTTCGGCCTGTGGCGGAAGCTGTCGGCCTGCTGGGCCGCGGCAGCCCTCGTGTGCGTGGCCGTGGCGTGGGTGCAGCAGCAGGCGGGCTGGGTGTCGCCGTTGACGCTGCCGGTGGTGGTGGCGGTGGCGCTGGGCGTGTCGGTGGGCGTGGGCGTTTTGCACCTGACGGTGCCGACGGACTACCGCTGGCTCGCGCGCCGGATCGAAGCGAAGCATCCGGACCTGAACGGCGTGCTGCTCACGGCGGTGCAGACGCGCCTCGATCGCACGAAGGAGCCGGGCTATTTCGAGTATCGCATCATCCAGGAGGCCACGGCCAAGAGCCAGGAGCAGGATTGGCGCGACATTTTGCCCACGGGGCGGCTGCTGGTCGGGCAGGCGGTGCACATCGCGGCGCTGGTGCTGTTCGGCTTCGCGCTCTCGTATCTGCGCATCCCGGCGATCCACGGCGAGACGCCGAAATGGGTGAGCGCCGACGGCGTGTCGGTGTCGCCCGGCGACGCCAAGGTGGAGCGCGGGGACAGTTTCGTCGTGCTGGCGCGGTTCGGCGGCGCGTTGCCGCCGGGGGTGACGATGGTCGTGAACGAAACCAACGTCGCGCCCCGCACGGTGCCGCTGGTGAAGAGCCTGGCGGATCCGGTTTACGGCGGGAGCCTCGCGGAGGTGAACGCCGACTTCACCTACCGGCTCGAGTATCGCGGCGAGAAGACGCGGGACTTCAAAGTCACCGTCTACGAGCACCCGCGGCTGGTCCGCTCCGACGTCGACCTGAAGTTCCCCGACTACACCAAGCTGCCGCCGAAGCACATCGAGGACACGCGCCGCGTGAGCGCGGTCGAGGGCACGCAGCTCGATTTCGCGCTGCAGCTGAACAAGCCGGTGAAATCGGCGAAGCTCGTGTCGCGCGACCCGAAGCAGAAGGCGACGATCGAGCTCGCGGTGGCGCCCGACCAGGCGGTGGCGAAGCTCCCGGCCTTCGTGCCGGCGAAGAGCGGCACCTACGAGCTGCAGCTCGTCGACGCGGAAGGCCGCGCCAACAAGATCGCGTCCAACTTCATCATCGACGTGCAGCCCAACCGCACGCCGGAGATCCGCCTGACTTCGCCGCGCGGCGACGTGCGGCCCTCGGCGCTCGAGGAAGTGACGTTCGACGGCACGGTGTGGGACGATTTCGGCACGCCCGCCTACGGCATCGCCTACGCGCTCGCGGGCGCGGAGCCGAAGTTCATCGAACTCGGGAAGGACGGCGGCGCGAAGGAGAAGCGGACGCTGCAGCACCTGCTCAATCTCGAGGAGCTGAAGGCCAAGCCCGACGACCTGATCTCCTGGTTCGCGTGGGCCGACGACATCGGGCCCGACGGCAAGGTGCGGCGCACCAACGGCGACCTCTTTTTCGCCGAGGTGCGGCCTTTCGATGAGATCTTCCGCGAAGCCCAGAACATGGAAGGCGGCGGCGGCGGGGGCGGCGGAGGCAAAGAGCAGCGCAAGATCACCGAGCTGCAGAAGCAGATCATCAACGCCACGTGGAAATTGAAACGCGACGGGGCCAACTCCGGCTACAAGGCCGACGTGAAGGTCGTGCTCGAATCGCAGCAGCAGGTGCTGCTGCAGGCGCAGGAAGCGGCCGAGGAAGCCCGGTCGCCGCGGCAGCAGGCGCTCTGGAAGGCCGCGACCACGGAGATGGAAAAGGCCATCGAGCACCTCACCGCGGCCGCCGGGGATCCCGGCCCGTTGACCCAGGCGCTCGCGGCCGAGCAGACCGCCTACCAGTCGCTGCTGAAGCTCCAGGGCCGCGAAACCAACGTCACCCGTCGCAACAGCAAGGGCGGCGGCGGCGGTGGCGGCGGCAACCAGCGGCAGATCGACCAGCTCGACCTCCAGCAGGCGGAGAACCGTTACGAGACGCAGCGCCAGGCCCAGGCCCCGCAGAACAAGGAGCGCCGCGAACAGCTCGCGGTGATGAACCGCCTGCAGGAGCTGGCGCGCCGCCAGCAGGATCTGAACGAGCGCCTGAAGGAGCTGCAGACTTCGCTCCAGGAGGCGCAGACCGAGCGGGAGAAGGAGGAGATCCGCAAGCGCCTCAAGCGGCTCGAGGAGGAGCAGCGCCAGATGCTCGCCGACGCCGACGAGGTGCGCCAGCGCATGGATCGCGCCGAGAACCAGTCCAACATGTCGCAGCAGCGGCAGCAGCTCGACCAGACGCGCGAGGACATCCAGAAAGCGGCGGATGCCGCGGCCGACGGTTCGGTCTCGCAGGCGTTGGCGTCGGGCACGCGCGCCCAGCGGCAGCTGCAGGAGATGCGCGACGAGATGCGCAAACAGAACTCGAGCCAGTTTGCCGACGACCTGCGGCAGATGCGCAGCGAAGCCCGCGACCTCGCGACGCGGCAGGAGCAGATTTCGCAGAAGCTCGACCAGCTCGCCGAGGGGAAGCAGCAGCAGCGCAAGACGCTCTCCGACTCGGGCGACCGCAAGGAGCTGATGGACCAGCTCGCCGAGCAGAAGGAGAAGATGAATCGCCTCGTCGACCGCGCCACGCAGCTGAGCGAGCAGGCGGAGAACAGCGAGCCCCTGCTCTCGCGCCAGCTCTACGACAGCATCCGCAAAGTCAGCCAGGACGACGCCAACACGGTGAAACAGACGCGCTCCGAGCTGCTCGGCAGCGGCATGCTCACCCGCGACCTGAACGACCGCCTGACAAAATCGATGGAGCGCGAGGAAGGCGGCCGGGCGCTCGATCTCGCGCAGGATATGTTGCGCGAAGGCTACCTCCCGCAGGCGCGTCGCGCCGGGCAGAGCGCCCGCGCGGAGGTCGACGAATTGAAGCGCGGCGTCGAACGCGCCGCGGAGAGCGTGCTGGGCGACGATGCCGAGCAGTTGCGCCTCGCCCGCTCGGAGCTCGATACGTTGACGGATCAATTGCAGCGCGAGGTGGCGCAGGCCGGCGGCGCGCAGGGGCGCAAACCGGGCGAGACCGGCGAAGGCGAGCAGCCCGGGCAGCGACCCGGCGAACGCGACGGTCGCCAGGCCGGCCAAGGCAACGAACCCGGCCAGCGCGGCGCCGGCACCGAGCCCGGGGAAACCGGGCAGGGCGGTCGCGAGGGCCAAACGGGCGAGGGCCGCGATGCCGGGAAATCCGGCAAAGGCGGGGACCGCGCCAAGCAGATGGCCGACGGCAGCAAGAAGGGCCAATCCGGCCGCGGCCAGCAGCCCGGCCAATCGGGCGAGGGCGGCCAGGGCGGGCAGGGCAACGAGCCCGGGCAAGAGGGCCGGCAGCCGGGTCAGGCCGGCGAAGGTTCCGAATCCAGCCAGACGGCGCAGGCCGGCGGGCAGGGCGGGGGCGGCGGCCAAGGCCAGCCGCAGGACGGGTCGCGCCCCGGTCGCGAAGGTCGCGACCGCGAGTCCCGCGTGGCCGACGGCCGGCGCGAAGGCGGCGAGCGCGGCGGCGCGGATCGCGGCGGCCTGTCGCTCGACCGTCTGGTCGGCGGCGGCGACCTCCGCGGCGGCGGGCTGGGCGGCGGCGAGTTCGGGCCGGTTTACCGCGGACCGCTGACCGGCGAGGAGTTTTCGCGGTGGGCCGAGCGCCTGCGCGACGTCGAGGATCTCGTCGATTCGCCCGAGCTGCGCAACGCGATCGCGGCGGCGCGCGAGCGGGCGCGGCAGCTGCGGCGCGATTTCCGGCAGGACCAGAAGAAGCCCGACTGGGCGGTGGTCGAATTGCAGATCATCAAGCCGCTGGTCGAAGTTCGCTCGCGCGTGGCCGAAGAGTTGGCGCGGCGCGAGTCGAAGGATTCCCTGACGCCGATCGACCGCGATCCCGTGCCGAACCGCTTCGCGGAATCGGTGCGCCGTTACTACGAGGACCTCGGCAAAGACAAATGAGCGAACCACTCCTTTCGCCTCCGCCCGTGTCGGCGAACCAGACTGACGCGGCATGACGACCTCGCTGACTTTCTCCGGCTGGAACTGGCTGCTCCCGGTGCTCGGGTTCGCGGTGCTGGCCGTCGTCGTGCTCGCCTGGGGCTACCGTGCGACGCGCGGCCATCCGCTGCGCTGGGTCTGCCTCGGACTCAAGGCGGCCGGTCTTGCGGCACTCGCGCTCTGCCTGCTCGAGCCGCTGTGGCTCGGCCAGCGCGCGCGCCCCGGCGCCAACCTCTTCGCCGTGGTCGCCGACAACTCGCAGGGCCTGCAGATCAAGGACCGTGGCGAAACCAAGACCCGCGGCGACCACCTGCGCGCGTTGCTGGATCCGCAGGCGACGACGTGGCAGTCGTCGCTCGCCGCGACCTTCGACGTGCGGCGCTACCTCTTCGACACGCGGCTCCAGTCGACGAAGGATTTTTCCGAGCTGAACTTCGAGGGCCGCGCGACCGCGCTGGGCGCCACCTTGCGGACGCTCGGGGACCGTTTTCAGGGTCGGCCGCTGGCCGGCGTGCTCCTCCTTACCGACGGCAACGCCACCGACCTTGGCGCCGCCGGCGGTCCGGACCTGCGCGGCCTGCCGCCGATCTACCCGGTGGTGCTCGGCAAGCGCGACGCGATCAGCGACGTCGCGGTGCAGCAGGTCTCGGTCGGCCAGACTTCCTTCGAGGATGCGCCGGTGACGGTGCAGGCCGACGTGACGACGGCGGGTTACCGCGGTCGCCCGATCACGGCGCGGCTCGTGGACCGCACCGGCAAGACGGTGCAGGAGCAAACCGCCGATGCGCGCGCCGACGGCGAGGCGATCGCGTTTCGTTTCCAGCTCAAGCCGGAGAAGGCCGGCCTGTCGTTCTATCAGGTCCGCGTCAACGGACCGGAGCAACCCAAGGCGCCGGCCGCCGGCACGGGTGAGGCGCCGGCCGGCGCCTCGGCCGGCGAGGAAGCGACGCTGGCGAACAACCGCCGCGTGATCGCGGTGGACCGCGGGCAGGGGCCCTTCCGCGTGCTCTACGTGTCGGGCCGGCCGAACTGGGAGTTCAAGTTTCTCAACCGCGCGATCGCGGAGGACGAGCAGGTGCAGCTGGTGGCGCTGGTGCGCGTGGCGAAGCGCGAGCCGAAATTCGACTTCCGCGGTCGTGCCGGCGAGACGAGCAACCCGCTCTTCCGCGGCTTCGGCAGCCAGTCGCCCGACGAGGTGCAGCGCTACGACCAGCCGGTGCTGGTGCGGCTCAACACGCGCGACGAGCTGGAGCTGCGCGCGGGCTTCCCGCGCACGCCCGAGGACCTCTACGGCTACCACGCGGTGATCCTCGACGACCTCGAGGCGGAGTTCTTCACGCCCGACCAGGCGCAGCTGCTGCAGCGCTTCGTGGGCGAGCGCGGCGGCGGCCTGCTGATGCTCGGCGGCATGGAGAGCTTCCGCGAGGGCAAGTATCTGCGGAACCCGATCGGCGACATGCTGCCGGTGTATCTGGATCTCGACGACGAGCACGCCGAGCCGCTCGGCAAGGTGCAGTTCCAACTCGGCCGCGAAGGCTGGCTGCAACCCTGGGCGCGCCTGCGCGACAACGAGGCCGACGAGCGCCTGCGCATCGAGCAGATGAAGGGCTTCGAGGTGTTCAACCGGGTGCGGGCGCTCAAGCCGGGCGCGAGCGCGATCGCCAATGTCCGCGACGAGCGCGGCGGCGAGCATCCCGCGCTGGCGGTGCAGCGCTTCGGCCGCGGCCGCACCGGGGCCCTGATGGTGGGCGACCTCTGGCGCTGGGGCTTCAACGACGCCGCGGCGATGGCCGACATGAACCGCGCGTGGCGCCAGATGGTGCGCTGGCTGATCTCGGATGTGCCCCTGCGCGTGCAGACGACGGTCGAGCCCATCGCGGGCGACGCCAACGGCGCCGTGCGCATCCAGACCCGCGTGCGCGACGAGAAATTCCAGCCGGTCGACGACGCGGCCGTGACCGTCGAGGTGGAGCCGATCGTGTTCGAGGGCACCGGCGGAGCGGCCGGCACCACGCTGAAGCTCGAGGCCGAGCCGGCGCTGACGGAGCCGGGCCTTTACCAGACCACCTATGTGCCGCGGCAGACGGGCGGGTTTCGCGCCGTGGCGGCGGTGAAGAACAACGCCGGCGCCGACCTCGGGCGCGGCGAAGCCGGGTGGAGCTCGGACCTGGCGGCGGAAGAGTTCCGTTCCCTGGCGCCGAACACGGCGCTGCTCGAGGAGATCGCGCGCAAGACCGGCGGACAGGTGATCACGGCCGGCGAGCTGGACTCGTTTGCGAAGAAATTGCCCGACCTCCGGGCGCCCGTGATGGAGACGTGGTCGTATCCCGCGTGGCATACGCCGCTCATGTTCGGGTTCGCGCTGGCGTGCCTGCTGGCCGAGTGGGGCCTGCGACGCTGGAAAGGCATGCCGTGACGAGCAGCCAAGTGCACCCACGCTCCGAGCCACCCGCGGACCGCGGCGCCGAGGGAGCATTCCGCCCGGGATCCCGCGGGTCGACCGTGCCGGAGTCGAGTTCGGGCGGGACCAGTTTTGCCATGCGCACGGTTCGATCGGTCGTTTTGTCCCTCGGTCTCGCGGTCTCGCTGTCCGTTGCGGCCGCGCAAACCGCGACGGTGATCGTGGTGGCCGGCGCGCCCGGCGACGCGGAGTTTGCCGCCGATCTCAAGCTGCAGGTCGACGCGTGGGCCAAGGTCGGCGCCGAGGCCAAGGCGAAACACATCGCGATCGGCGGCGACGCGGCCGACGGCGACGGCGGTCTCACCGATCGCGCGCGGCTCGAAGCGGCGTTGAAGGCCGAGGCCAAGGAGGGCGCCGCGGAGCTCTGGCTGGTGCTCGTCGGCCACGGCACCTTCGACGGCAAGGAAGCCAAGTTCAATCTGCGCGGCCCCGACCTCGGGTCGGTCGAGCTGGCGGCCTGGCTCAAGCCCTTCCAGCGGCCGCTGGCCGTGATCGACACCACGTCGTCGAGCGCGCCGTTTCTGGCCCGGCTCGCCGCGCCGGGGCGGGTGGTGGTGAGCGCCACGCGCAGCGGAAACGAGCAGAACTACGCCCGCTTCGGCAAGTTCCTCGCGGAGGCGCTGCCCGACCCCAAGAGCGACCTCGACAAGGACGGGCAGATCTCGCTGCTCGAATCCTTCCTCAGCGCGTCGCACCGGACGCTGGAATTCTACAAGACCGAGGGTCGGCTCGCGACCGAGCACGCACTGCTCGACGACAACGGTGACGGCCTGGGCACCCCGGCCGACTGGTTCCGCGGTGTGATCGCGACCAAGCGCGCCCGCGACGGCGCGGCGCTGGACGGCACGCGCGCGCATCAGTTTCACCTCGTGCGCAGCGCGGCGGAGCTCCAGTTGGCGCCGGAGATCCGGGCGCGCCGCGACAAGCTCGAGGTGCGGATTTCGGAATTGCGCGGGCGCAAGGCCAAGCTCGCCGACGCCGCCTACTACGCCGAATTGGAGAAACTGCTGCTGGAACTGGCGGCCCTCTACGAGGGGTCGTGACCCCGCGGGCCGCGACGGCCCGCGCGGCGATCCGCGGAGAAAACACGATTTGGTTTCGCTCCGCGGCGCGCGGGCTGCTTCGTTGCCGCCATGCTCACCCGTTTCTCCGTCGCTCCCCTGCACACGATGACCCGGACGCTGGCCGCCGTGGCCATGGGGCGCGCGGCCCCGGATCTCGTGATCACCGGCGCCCGCGTGCTCTCGACCTACACCGAGCGGATCCACCGCGACCGCGAACTCTGGATCAAGGGCGGGCGCATCGCCGTGGTGAAGCCGGCCGGGGCGTTCAAGGCGGCGAAGTTCAAGCAGGCGGCCACCCGCGTATACGATGCGCGCGGCGGGATCGTCGCACCCGGCCTGGTGGATCCGCACGTGCACATCGAGAGCAGCATGATGACGGCGTGCGCATTTGCGGAGGCGGCGCTGCTCAACGGGACGACCACGGTGTTTTGCGACAGCCACGAGATCGGCAACGTCTGCGACGTCGCGGGCATCGAGTGGATGCTCGAGGATGCGCGCCGGGCGCCCCTGTCGATCTACCTGACCGTGCCGAGCACCGTGCCGGCCACGAACGCGGCGCTGGAAACCGCGGGCGGCGACCTCACCGCCGACAAGATCGGCGGCATCTTCGACCGTTGGCCGGAGGCCGCGGCGCTCGGGGAGAAGATGGACTACATCAGCGTGGCGATGGGCGACGAGCGGAGCCACGCGATCCTCGCGGCGGCGCTGAAACGCGGCCGACCCGTGTGCGGCCACATCTACGGCCGGGAATTTGTCGCCGCCGGCGCCGCCAGCGGCATCAGCGACACGCACGAGGCGATCGACCGCGAGATCGCGAACGACTTCCTGGAAAACGGCGTGTGGATCTTCCTGCGCGGCGGCAATCCGCTCACACCCTGGCACTCGTTGCCGCAGGCGATCAAGGCGGTGACGGAACTCGGCGCCAATCCGAAGCGCGTGTGCGTCTGCACCGACGACCGCGACGCGGACGACCTGTTTCTCTTCGGCATGGACTGGGTGGTGCGGCAGGCGGTCGCCGCCGGGCTCGGCACGACGACGGCGTGGAGCCTCGGGTCGCTGCATCCGGCGACCCGCTACGCGCTCGACGGCGAGTTCGGCGGGCTCGCCCCCGCACGCCGGGCCGACCTCGTGCTGCTGAACGACGCGCTCGAAGTGCAGAGCACCTGGTATGGCGGCGAACTCGTGGTCGACCGCCGCAAGGTGACGCCGGTGCTGGAGCGCGCGATGAGCCGGCGCTACCGCTATCCCCGGGCCGCCTACCAAACGGTCAAATTGCCGAAGAAGGTCACCCTCACGCCCGCGCTGCCGGCGGAACCGGTGACCGCCAACGTGATCCGGCTGGTGCCGCCGGGCATTTTGACGGCGCACGAGAAATTGCCGCTGGCGCCGGCGGCGTCGTGGGCGGAGCATTTTTCCCGGCAGGATCTGTGTTTCCTGACGGTGGTGGAGCGGCACGGGAAGAACGGCGGGGTGGGGCACGGCCTGTTGCGCGATTTCGGCCTGAAGGACGGCGCCGTCGCCAGCAGCGTCGGCCACGACGCGCACAACATTGTCCTCGCCGGCACCAACGAGGCCGACCTGCAGCTGGCGCTCGCGACCGTCAAAAAACTCCGTGGCGGTGTCTGCACCGTGCGCGGCGGGAAAGTCCTCGCCGCGGTGGCGCTGCCGATCGCAGGGCTGTTGTCCGACAAGCGGGCGCCCGCGGTGGCGAAGGAGACGACGGCGCTGAAGCGGTCGTGGTCGAAACTCGGCTGCAAGGTGCCCTACATGGGCTTCAATCTGTTGCCGCTCTCGGTCATCCCGGAGCTGCGCCTGACCGACAAGGGGTTGATCGACGTGCTCGGGATGAGGGTCGTGCCGCTGTTTGAAATTCAGTCATAGATCAAGCTGCTGCTTGGTATTTTACTACTGGAAGGGCGGTTGGTCTGGCGCGTGCTAAAACGCGTCTCGTGATCCACCGCCTACCGTTCCAGACCCTCGTGTCCGCTGCCGCGCGCGCCTCCATCGGGCTCGCCGCCGCGGCACCCCTCGCGGCGCAGACCTCTGCGCCTGCCGCGGCGAAGCCCGCCGAAGAAGTCACCACGATGCAGAAATTCGAGGTGAAAGACGTGCCGCTCGAGAAGCAGATTCTGCCGACGGCCCGCCCGTTCAGCTCCGTCTTCGGCACCGACGACAACATCGTCGATGTGCCGCGCAACGTGACCATCATCTCCCGCCAACAGCTGAGCGACATCAGCATCGGGAGCGTGCTCGATTTCACGAAGCTGACCTCCAGCTCGTATTCGACGACCAACTTCGGCGCCCCGTCCAACCCCGCGATCCGCGGCCTCACGGCGGACATTTTCATCAACGGCGTGCGCGGCCGCATCACCTCCAACGGCAACGGGTTGCCCCTCGATTTCAACGCGGTCGAGTCCGTCAATATCGTGAAGGGCCCGGCCACCGCGGTGCAGGGCACCTCGATGTATGTCGGCGGCTTCGTCGATCTCGTGACCAAACGGCCCTATTTCGACGGGTTCAAAGGGTCGCTCAGCGCCACCGTCGGGTCCTACTCGCAGCGCGAATGGACGCTCGACGTCGGCGGGCCGATCTCGCCGACCGCCGCCTACCGCCTCAGCTACTCCGGGACGGACAGCAAGGGCTACTCGTGGGACTACTATAACAAGAACCACTCGATCTACGGCGCGCTGACGCTGCGCCCCGCGAAGGGCTACGAGATCTTCATCAACGGCACGATCGCCCTCTACCACTACACGGAGAATTGGGGCCTCAACCGCGTCACGCAGGACCTGATCGACAACGGCAACTACCTGACCGGAGTGAACAGCAACGCGGCGCCGGACTTCACGCGCTATCCGGTCACCGGTTACGCCACGGCGGCGGGCGTGCCCATCACGTTCTCCAATCTCGGCACCATCGGCGGCACCGCCGCGCCGGTGTCCGATCCGCAGAATTCGCGCTGGGTGACCTCGGGCTTTCCCGCGGGCAACCGCGTGGTGTTCGGGCCGACGGTGAAGATCAGCCGCCACCAGCGCCTCATCAAGCCGGGCGACCATAGCCGCGGCCGCGAATACAACTTCCAGGTCATCCAGACCAAGACGGTGGATGCCGGGCTGAAGGTCGTGAACAACAGCTTCTTCAGCTACACGAAGCGCAACACGCTCAGCAGCTACTACTACTCCGAGGTGATCGATCCGTCGTGGTTCGCCGAGAACCGCACCGAGATCATCTTCACCAAGCCGTCCTACACGCTGAACACCGGCCTCGATCTCCGCTACCAGCGCACCAAGGCCTACGACGACTACTTCTTCGAGCCGGCCAACGTCTGGGACCTGACGAAGGACCTGAACTACATCAACGTCTACAATTCGGTGAATTTCCCGGACTTCGTCACGAGCCGCCCGATTCCGGGCTGGCCCGGCCGCTACGCCACCGCCGGCATCCAGAACGGCGATACGAACGACTCCAAGGGCACGACGATCGGGCCGTTTGCGCAGGGCACCTGGAAGATCTCCGACCGGTTCAGCCTGGTCGCCGGCGTGCGCCTCGACCGCTTCCGCGCCACGGTGCGCGAGCCGCTCACGGTGCCCGCCTTCATCTGGCCGGTGAACCACGTGCAGCAGAGCATCACGGTCACCAACCCGAACTACAACGCCAGCCTCATCTACAAACTCACGCCGACCTCGAGCGTCTACGCGACCTACAACAAGAGCAAAAACACCTCGGGCGCGGTCGGCAACGGCGGCGGCATCACCGGCTGGGCCAACGATCCGGCGGGCAATTTCCTCGGCTACCTGCAGAAGGACAGCTTCCAGCAGCCGAGCGAGCTGAAGGAAATCGGCACCAAGTATGCGCTCATGGACAGCAAGGTCTTCCTGAACTTCGCGCTCTTCGACCAGACCCGCACGTTCAAGAGCACGAGCAGCACGATCATCCAGAAGTTCCGCACGAAGGGCTTCGAGTCCGAGCTGAACTACCAGCCGAACAAGCAGCTCTACGGCACGCTGTCGTATTCCTACATCGATGCGCGCACGACGTCGGGCTTCCAGTCCGACGGCGGCGTCGGCCAGTTCTACGCCGCGAAGAGCACCGAGGGCCGCGTGTCGGGCCTGCCGAAGCACCTGTTCAACGCGCTCGTCTCCTACTCGTTCGACAACGGCTGGAGCGTCTCCAGCAACGCGCTCCTGACGGGCGAGATGCTCAACAACTTCGCCGGCACGCTGAAGATCCCGCGCCAATACCAGATCGACGCCAGCGTGATCTACCGCACCAAGAACTGGGAATACCGCACGAGCATCAGCAACCTGACCGACGAAGAGAACTGGGCTCCGCCCAATGCCGTCTACGGCAACGCCTCGATTCTGCCGCTGCCCGGCACGATGGTGCGTTTCACCGTGAAATATACGTTCTGAGCGCGCACCGAGTCAGCGCCGCTCGCCGCGAAGGCCGCCCGATCGGGCGGCCTTTTTCTTGGTCCCGGACGAGGGCACGCCCCTGTGGGCGCAGGACGGAGAGGGGCGTGTGCGCCCGGCGGAATGCGCCCGGCGAAGGAGAAGAAAAACGCCGACGCCCGGGTGGGCGTCGGCGTTTGCGCGAGAGCCGGAGATCGCTGCGCTCAGGACCAGCGCAGATCGACGCGCGACAGCGGCATCTGGCGGATGCGTTTGCCGGTGGCGGCAAAGATCGCGTTGCAGATGGCCGGAGCCACGGGCGGCAGGGCGGGTTCGCCGAGGCCGGTGGTCGGGTAGGTCGTCTTGAGGAAGTAGGTCTCGATCTTCGCGGGCGCCTCGGTGATGCGGATCAGCGGGTAGTCGGTGAAGTTGCTTTGCACCACGCGGCCGCGCTCGATGTTCAGCTCCTGCGTCATGAGCACGCCGAGGCCGTCGATGACGGAGCCTTCGACCTGGTTCTCGGCGCCGCTGGGGTTGAGGATCTGGGCGCCGATGTCGCCGACCGTGATGAAGCGGTCGATCTTGAGCTGGCCTTCCTTCGAGACGGTGACCTCGGCCACCTGGGCGAAGTAGCCCGCGTGGCTGAAGTGGAAGGCGAGGCCGGCGCCGGAGCCCTTGGCGAACTTCTTCTTGCCCCAGCCGGCCTTGTCGGCGGCGGCTTTGAGCACGTTGCGCATGCGGGCGACGTTGTAGCCGCCGCCTTGCTTGCCCTTGGCGGCGCCGCCGGTGCCGCCGGCGGGCATCTCGTCGCGGTCGCCGAGAAGTTCCAGGCGGACGGCGAGCGGGTCGCGGCCGGCGGCGTGGGCGAGTTCGTCGATGAAGCTGTGGATCACCCAGGAGAACACACAGGAGCCGGGGGCGCGCCACGGGCCCATCGGCCAGCCGGTGTCGAACATGGTCTGCTCGGCCTGGTAGTTGGCGATCCAGCGGCCGGGGAATTCGTCGCCGCTGAGGTTGCCGCCGCTGCCGGGCTGGCCGCCTTCGCCGAAGGTGAAGAAGTGGTTCTTCCAGGCGACGATCTTGCCGGAGGCGTCGACGCCGCCCTTGAGGAAGTGGAGGCCGCCGGGGCGGTATTGGTCGTGCTTGAGGTCGTCTTCGCGCGACCAGGTGAGCTTCACCGGGCCCTTGACCTTCTGGGCGATCGCGGCGGCTTCGATGAGGTAGTCGGCGCCGATGCGGCGGCCGAAACCGCCGCCGGCGCGGTTGAGGTGCAGCTTGATCTTGTCGGGCGGGATGCCGAGGACGCGGTTGACCATGCCGGTGCCGATCGAGGGGATCTGCGTGGGCGACCAGATCTCCATCACGCCGTCTTTCCAGAGCGCGGTGGTGTTCTGCGGCTCGAGGTTGGCGTGCGAGATGAACGGATACACGTATTCCGCGGTGACGGTCTTGGCGGCGCCGGCGAGGGCGGCGTCGACATCGCCGTCCTTGCGCTGGGTGCGGGCGCCGGGCTGCGATGATTTTTCGCGAGCTTGGGTCACGAACGTGTCCCAACTCTCGTTGACGACTTTGCCTTCGTCCCAGGTGACTTTG
>JACCDX010503627.1_pt1 | contig 17451 bp, 23 predicted proteins | sample 7449681 | NCBI WGS metagenome assembly JACCDX01 (sample SAMN15323450, study PRJNA562643) | freshwater metagenome | isolation source: river surface water | place: USA:Blue River Watershed | collected 2017-08-18
AAGATCATCATGAAGATGATGCAGACAATCAGGGTTGCCAATACGAGGTCATTCCGTTTGACTGCCTTGTGCAGGAATGCCTGAATCTGCTGGGTGACCTTGTCCATTCGATGTGCTCTTTTAACCGTCAGTCTGTCGATGGCGAATGAACATTCGCATTGCGCGGGCCGCTTCAAGAGGCTTGCCGATTTGCGAAAGCGCCTGCCCCCGCAACAACCAGGCTGCGGCAGGATCCGCCGGTGCCGGGAAAACAGTGTCAAGTACGGAAAGTGCCGCGACCGGATCACCTGAGCGGATTAGCGCGCAGGCGTGAGAAAGCTTCAGCTGTTGGTCATCATCGAACACAACGCAGAGCGCATCGAAAATCATGGCGGCGCGGGCGGGCATCCCGTTTTGCAGAAGAAGCAGGCCGAGCAAGCGCAAAGTGTCCGACTCTTCCCCTGAAAAGGCAGATGCATCCGGCGAGAAGTACATGGGAGTCATCGTCAGCCCTGGATAAGCGAACAGAAATACATGTGAGCGAGTCGTGCCAGATCGTCCTGGTCATCAAGTAACAAGGCCAGCTTTCCATAGCGTCGCGATCGTCTGGGATCTGACTTTGCGAGCGATCGAATGCTTGAGCGTAGTGCTGACAGGTTCTCCCGAAACCGCGCCGGCTTGAGGAACGAGGTTGACGAGAACGCCGGGGTCAGTCGTGCCCAAAGGAAATCCTCAAAGGAGCGAAGCGGGAATAGTTGTCCCAGTCGAGGCTGGTCAGCCGAGTCTGCGGGGTGCAAGTCACCTTCGGGCATGTACACCGGCAGTGCCGCCGATCGCCGCGCAATCAACTCGATCCCACTATCCGGATGGAATGTGGGGATGGGAGGTGCCGAAACGCTGTGCATGGTCTGGGCCAATGGGTCATCCCGTCTTCGAACGAAGCTGGATTTACAAAAAACACTTCTCTCAAGCGCATTTTGTGTTGCTAAACCCACAAAAATGTTCCTTGGAAGCCGCAGAAGCACTAGGAACCAGGCTTTTCACAAAGTTACCAAGCGTTCAATGAATCCCGGGCTTGAAATTCCCTGACGATGTGCAGGGGCTATAAAGCAAAGGTGAAGAGATGACAGAGGTCGTGACTCCGACAGCGCTGAGCGAATGGCTGGAAAGTGACAATTCCGCTTGTGTATTGCACAACCTGGCCATTGTTAACGCGCGGCTCTCTAATGTTCTTTCCGAGGTGCTGAATCTTCAGAAAGACATCGTTACCGAGGTTTCCGACGTGATCAAGAAAATTTCACAACTTGGAAACGAAATACGCCGTGTCAAGCTCGATGGCGTTGAAAACAGTAGCCAGGGTCCATTAGGAAGTACGAAAGAGGATTCGTTGCGCATCCTCAAGGCCCTGAAAGACTTGGGTATCCCGAATATGGACGCGGACATCAACGCCGCCAGCTCCGGAACCGGGCCATATATGGTTAAAAAGATCTGGATTGACTCCATCACGCCTTCCTTGCAGGGCGTAAGCGAGAGCGAGAGCAATCGCTCCCAGCAGGAAGGGCTGCGTCTGCAAACCTTTACCAATCGCTACACGCAATTTGCCGAACAGGCGTCCAGCGCATTACAGAAAAAAGCACAGAACCACGGCAGTCTGGTCAATAACCTTCGAATTGCTGGCTAGACAGCAAGAAAAGGAGAGAGGAACTGACAATGCAGCCAAAGTCGGGAAGTCAGCCCAATGATGTTTTCCAGCAAGCGGAAAAAACCATTCAACGCCTGATCGACGGAGCTTCGTTCGGATCTGCAGTCAATTTCAACGACCACATGGCGGAGTCTTTGTACAGCTGCGGTTATGTTCAATACGCACACGGGCGCTACGAAGATGCAGCGAAAACTTTTGGATTCATCCTTTTCAATGAGCCCTCAAACATTCGGGCGATGCGTGGATTGGCAAGCAGCCTTCAAATGCAGGGGAATTACGATCAAGCCTTGCTTTTTCTTGCCTACGCGGCAGTCGCCGATGATGACAACGCGGATATCAGTCTGCAGGTCATAGAGTGCCTGCTTCATCTTGGCAGGAAAAAGGATGCGCTGAAATTATTGGTTGATGTTGAGCGCGCGCTTGCCAGAAAGCCTTGCGACGAGTACGTACGGAACAAAGCAAACGGATTACGCGCGTTGATGGAAGCCGAGGAAAGTCGGCTAAATCAAAATCAAAGCGAAAGCTGATCATGGATATCAAATCAGGTGGCCAACCTCGACTCGACACTCCGGGCATCAATTCACAGTCGCCGTCAGGCGGGGCTGTAGAGCAAACCATACAGCGGAATATCGTTCAACCGCGAACAACGCAAAAATTCGAGTTGATAAACAAGTTGCAGGAAAAAGGTCCTGAGCTTCCGTCTGTGGCATGGAATCCCGCCCCTAGGATTCCTGGAATGATTCTTGAACCAGATATTGCCCAGGTAATGACAGCTGACACCTTGGGGAAATCTCAAGACGAGCAGTTGAAAACACTACTGAATAACCTGAAATCTGCATCGGAGACCCTTGATGACGTAAACAAGAAAAAAATGGACAAGCTTCATAAACGCATGAATACAGTGCTGGAGCAGATCAAGAAGCAACAGGAAGCTAAGTTGGCCGGGGATATCACTTTTGGGCTTTCAATTGCCGCGTCAATACTTTCTCTGATCGGCGCAGCATTGCTGACATTCGTGTCGATGGGAGCAGCAGCGCCGGCGCTCATAGGTGCGGTGATTGGTGCAACAACCACCATCATGGATGGTGTCGATCGCGGGTTGCAGGAAGCCGGTGTGAAGTACACATCGGGGCCATTGGCAGGGAAACAGGCGACGGCATCATTAGCCGGCCTCGTTGGCGCAGCGTGGGAAGCGATGATGGTCTCCAGCCCCGAATTCCGGGCACTACCGAAAGAAGAGCAGGAAAAAAGAATTATGGGCATGCAGATTGCCGTGACCGTTGGCATGTCAATTCTGTTGCTTGGTGCAGGAATTGGTGCAGGTGCGGGAAGCGTAATGAAAGTGGCATCTGAGGGAGTCAAAGTCGGCAGCTCGCTGTCCGCCACGATGGGTCGTGTCGTTGGAAGTTTGGTTGGCAAAGGTGCGGAAATTGCCCAAACCATTACTGAAACAGCAAATAGCGCGAGCACGATAAGTTCGTCCGTTTTTGGCATTCAATTGGCGAACATCACTTTCGAATCAAATGAACTCGATAATCAGCGCCAATTTTTTGAAGCACTGGCCGAGGCGGTACAGCGCCTTATCACTTCGAATCAGGAAAGTTTGGAAAATATCCAGCAATCCATCGCCGAATTCATTCAAGGCGTTTCCGAATCAAATGAAAATTTTTATAACGTTTCAAAAAATATTACAGCCAGCGTGTGACGCAAGGACTGAGATGCACTTGGTTGTTCGAGAGGAGGGGTAAAAATGGGCGGGCACATGGAAATCAGCGCGTCACTCCGCGAATCATTGCTGCAGATAGCAGAAGCAGCCCACGATAAATCCCTGAGTACCGAAGACAAGGAAAAAAAGCTGTCGGAACTGGCAGGTCCGGCACTGATCATGCTTGAAAACATGATCGAAAACGTTGGCGGGACGAGGCGCGAGCTTCTGGACGAATTAAAAGAAATGATCCAGAGCGGAACATGGGCAAAGCTGCCTGAACCAAAAAATTTAACTCTGACCTTAACCAAAATCAACCGCATTTCGGCTGCGATCAGTGATGTCAAGGAAAAACTGATGGCCGACTCGAATGAGATATTCCGCGAGTTGTTGGAAATTATGCGAGAGATCATGCTGGAAAATAAATTTTCTCAAACAGTTCAGCATAAACGAGACATCGACGCTGCCGACGCGACTGCAAAAGCTCGAAAAACTGCCAATCAAAAGCAGTTCTCTGCTGACCTGGGGTCAGCAATCGCCCAAGGTATTGGCGGTGTAGTCAGCGCAGCCGGTGCATGCGGGAGCATCGTCTCTGCCGGCAGATCGGCACGCAATGCAGCAGAAGCGACACAACTTGCTGGGGGAATAAAAAACAAGCAAAAGAATCCCGCCGACACGCTTGATGCACTCGAAAAAAATGCTGAGAAAGCAAAGAACACGCTTGCCGATACCAAGGCAAAAATCAGAACAGATACTCAGGATCTGCAGAGTCTGAAACGGGCGGAGAAATTAAGAAGGCTCAAGCCTGCCGAAATAACTGAGAAGACAAGGCTTGAAGGGCTGGTTGGGAACAATGGGACATTACACACTCAAAAAAATAATGAACAAAATGCGTTCACGAACGCCAGATTCATTCACAAAGAACGGTTCGATAAGGTTGACAGTCTGCGAAAACAGGCCGACACCGACGTTGCCATGGCTAATGCGATACAAAGCTTGGCTGGCAGTATTGCCAGCGTTACTAACTCCGCTGGAGGAATCGCTTCCGCCATGGAAAAGCAATCTGCGTCAAGCGCGCAGTTAGATGCGGATAAGGAGGGTATTAACCGAGAAGTGGCTCAGAAAATGTATCAGGCTGCTTCCGATTCAGCGAATTCTGCACGAGAGGCATTGCGATCAGCGATGTCGATGATTTCGGCCATAGAGCAGACATTTTCAAGCATGAATTCTATTCTCGCGCGGAATTCAGTATGAATTCACTTGCAGAACCACCAGAACCAACGATCCCGATCACGCCGGAATCAATGGCTCCTGTCGATGGTATTCGTATTCTGAGGGAAAAACTCAGTGGCCTTCCTGCGTTTGAGCGTTTTACTGATGAACAAATAGAAATTATTTACGGGATCGCATATGCGATATTTAACCAGGGAAAGCTCGAGGCGGCGCATGGGTTGTTTGAGGCGCTTGTGCTTTATCGCCCAACTGACGCGAGAATAATGTTGGCATATGGAATTTGCTGCAAAAAAATGTTGCGTTTCGACGCGGCGATTCCGGCACTAATGGCGGCATTTTTTTGTAATACCGACGATTTGACAGCAGCAATACATCTATCCGAGTGTCTTGCAGTAACCGGAAGGCATGACGAATGCCGGAAGGTATTGGATCCGCTGATCGACGTTGCAGAAATTGACGGAAAATTCGAATCAATTCAACGCCGTGCAAAAACCCTCAGGCAGATGCTCAAGAACGCGTGAAGCGAGGAACTCAGATGATTCAGCCAAGAAAAAACGAATCGAAGTCGGATCTGAAGGCGAAAGATATCCGTTTACTTGCTGCTATTGGGTTTATTTCGGCTCGATCTGGGTTGGCCGAGCAGAGTCGAAAGATATTTGAAGGCCTTGCGATCGCTCGACCCGAAAGTACATTTCCCTATATCGGGCTGGCGCTGACTAATCTATGCATTGGGGCCCCAGACACAGCTGTCGAGATTTTAAAGGTGCGCGGCCTGAAAGCAGTTCCAAATGACTCTGAACTACGCGCATGGCTGGCAATTGCATTCCATTATTCCGGGCAGGTCGTCGATGCAGGACAAGTTTGCGATCAATTGCAGAGTGAATACGGCGGGCCAGAAGTGCTAAGTACCTTGAATAAGGTGCTATCCAGGTATTTTAACGACGCCCCCCGAACTTATTCACCGCATTTTTTCAGGCAAGCGCAATGGGCCGCTGCTGCCAAGTAATACCGAGGCTTGATCCTTTGAGGGCGTTGGACAGATAGTGAAATATGGGAGAAGCCCAAAATGAACGAGGTCGAAGTGCTTAGAATTTTGGCGGAAACATCACCTCCTGAGAACGGGACTGAGCTTCCGTATGCGTCGCCATCAGTTCTCGAAGGAAGAGATCGCCTTACAAACTTGCTTTCCGAATACGAGCCGGCTCCCGTAAGCGGCGCCGATCTCATGCTGTCTCTCCCAACTGTTCCAAAGCACAACGGGAGTGCAATGGGCGAAATGCTCGTTTCTAAACTTGACTCCGTAGGCGCGGAATTCAAGGCAAACATGGTGCGCGCCCATGAGGAGATGGAAAAGGCGCCGGACCAGCTATCTCTGCGCGATATCCTCAAGCTGGAGTACGAATTTGCGGTTATCACGCTCCAGATCGACGTGGTAGGGAAGGGAGTCCAGAAATCGGTTCAGAATTTGGATACCTTGGTCAAGATGCAATGAGAAAAATAACACTTGTTCGTTACGTTCTCGCGCTTTTGTTTGCCGCATTGTCAGGATGTGGCGGACGGGTGGAGTTATTGAAAGATATATCCGAGGGTGAAGCAAATGAGGCGATGGCCGTGTTGATTAACGCGGGAATATCTTCCTCGAAGATCCCGGGAAAAGAAGGGCTGGTCAGTCTCGATGTAGAGCAGTCGCAGGTTGCTCGTGCGATAACAATTTTGGGAGCAGAAGGCTTGCCGCGCGAGCGTTTTGCAAGGATGGGCGATGTATTTCGGAAAGAAGGATTGATCTCATCACCCATAGAAGAACGAGCTCGCTACATTTGGGCGCTTTCTCAAGAACTGTCAGCCACCCTTTCGCAGATCGACGGAGTAATAAAGGCACGTGTACATGTTGTTCTTCCTGAAAAAACTGGTGGAGGTGAACCAACATTGCCTTCCTCGGCGGCTGTATTCATCAAACATAAGCAGCGAATAAATTTGGATGACTCCATACCGCAGATCAAGCGTCTGGTTTCAAACAGTATTCCGGGATTATCTGCCGATAAGGTGACCATTGTGATGGTGCCTTCGATCGCGACTGTTGAGGTGACATCAGGTGAAGCAGAAGTCAAAACTAAAAAATTAACGAACTCAGATGAGAAGCCTAAGACAGCAATGTCTGGAAAAGACGACCAAAAAAAATGGATTCTGCCACTTCAAATCGCGCTGTTGGTCGTGGTAGCAGCGGGTGCTCTTTTCTTCTTCAACTACTTAGTACGCAGGAGAAAGCGGAATCCAAGTGTCGTATCACATCCAGTTACGAATTGAGCAAGACCAAAATGGATGACAAACGCGCATTACTTGCTTGCGGAGCTGAGCTTAGGCGGGCGATTCTGGAATTTAACTTCCGGCCGGCGCTGTATTTGCATCCTTCTCGCCGCGTACTTTATTTTCCTGAGATTGCAACCAGCGTTTGGGACAACCCGCGTACTTGTGAGCGCCTGTCTGCAATCATTCTTAAAGATTTGAAATGGCCCAACCCGTTTATCGAAGTGAATCACTGGGGCTGGAACCTCGCTTTGCTATCCCAAAACAATTTAAGGCGACTTGCACGTCATATAAGTGCGGTTTCGTTGCGTCATAAAGTTCGTGCAAGTTTGGCAAGGGAGCATGTGCTGTCCTGGAAGCAAAAACTTGGTCTGGACGCGTATAAGTTTGCGATAACCTCCGCGTCTCTATTGCCGGCATTAGGTATTGATGACGCTCAATTTGGAGAATTTTCTCCCGATGAAATGGGGTATGGCGTAATTTGTGCCGCTATCTCAGAAATGCCTGAAGAAATGCTGAAAAGAATGCAGTTAAAGCTTCCCGACGATTGCGCGCGAATATATATGGATTCTGTCAAGGCGAGAAAAATAATATCGACGATTCTTTATTTGTCGGAGGGCAAATGGTTTTCATCTCACGCGGTCACGTATTGAGTCGTCCGGATTTGGCCAAGAAAGTTATCAAGGCAGAGGATTTTTGGGCCTTCGCTCAAGCAAAACAGGCGTTGTCCGATGCAAAAATCGAAAAGGACCGTATTGTTACGTCGGCATTTTTGGCCTATGAGGAGGAGAAAAAAAGAGGATATCGAGAAGGCTTGGACATGGCGAAATTGGAGCAAAGTGCAAATATGATCGAGATAGTCAGTCAGACAGTCGACTATTTCTCTAAAGTAGAGACGCAAATGGTCGATCTAGTAATGGAAGCAGTTCAAAAAATTGCGATGGATTTTGATGACAGAGAAAAGGTTTTAAAGGTTGTCCGAAATTCTCTATCACTTGTAAGGAATCAAAAGTACATAACTGTCGTAGTGCATCCATCGCAAAGCGGAATTGTTTCTCAGGGAATTGAATCCATTAAATCATGTTTTCCCTCGATCGAAAAAATCGACGTTACGATTGACTCACGGCTTGGTTTGGATGCTTGCGTAATCGAATCTGAAATTGGACGAGTTGAGGCAAGTATGAAAGGCCAGATTGAGGCACTGAGATCGACTTTTAAAAAAGTTTTCGGGACGCCAGAGGTACAAGAAGGCGCGGAATTTTTCGAGCCGATTGGGAGTCATGAATGAGCCCATATTAATGGAGGAAAAAATTTACTTATCAACCAATTGTGAATTCAGCCATGTCTCGTTCGAAATTCGTTGAGATATCAGAAGGCATTTTTCGAGAGCTTGGATTTGCTCCGCCATCAATGCTTCACGAAGATAGTTTGCCCCTCGTAATGGAGCTCGAATTCGAAGGCAAGAGTTTCGAGTTGGTTCACTCTCCAAACGAATTGCAAGACAAAATCCTAATAGTCTGCAAACTTGGGGAAATGCCTGCTGCCGAACGGATGCATGGGATGCAGGAAATGATGAAAGAAAATCTATTGCAAATGAGAGTTTGTGGAGAATGGTTTGGTATCAATGCGGCAAATAATGAAATTCATTCGATGTGTCATAAAAGCCTGGACGAACTGTCAGCGCTTGAAATCTTGCAGCATATGAAGGCCATGGTGGAAAGATCGGTTGAATTGCGAAAACGAATTTTTGACATTCCGGTAATGGCGACCCCGAAAATATCCGATTACCCGAACCCTCTTCTTGCCTGATTAAGGTATGCAATGGAAATTCTTGACGTAAATTTTTTTAGAAACAAATTTCTATCCGTTGTCGACGAACTTCGTGCTGCATTGGGATATGCCGTGCGAGATTCAGATCCGGAGTTTGGGAATGAGTTGGTGATGGAAATGATGTATGGAAATTTTGATTTTTCTGTGGTCCACTCACAGCGATTCTGCGCTCACAATATATTGATCGAATGCGACTTCGGTGATGTTCCAGAAAACAATAAGTCGGAAATAATTGAGCGGCTGTTGCAGATGAATGTTGCGTTGGCGGAGCACGATGGGTCTGTCTTCTGCCTGGATGACTCCGCTACCAAGTTAATTTATGCACTTCCTATGCACCTCAAAGCTTTGAATGGAAATGTTCTGCTTTTAAAAATGACGGAAATTGTTTGGCATGGCCGTCGTTGGCTGGAAACAAGATTTCTTCTGGAGGATCGCCAGACTCCGAATACAGTGTTAAATCCGATTTTCTTGGCTTGAATTTATCGTAATTTAAAAAGGCTTACAGGCAATATATTGCTTTGAAATTTCTCGGAGTGGCGCAATAAATTCTGTCGTTTCTTTATGCTGAAAATATTTTAATGACGGGTATTTCTTGCGTTTTTACATTACAGGTGCCTGTCCGCGAACTGCCTTAAGAAATTTATTGATTCATTTATCACCGAAAGTGATATTGAGCGATCAGGTATTCTGTTGGATAAAAATATTTTTCCATCATGCGTGGCGACCTGCAATGGCCAATCGTGAAATTTCCGGAGATTTGCTAATTGAAGTACAGACTTGATTGTTGCTTCAGGTAAGTGCTGAATCGGTTTTGCTATGTAAATTATTAACTCTGGTAATGGCAGAGAATCAATTTGAATCATTCCGATCGAAAATCCGTCATCGGCATCTAATTGCAATCTGCCGGAAGTGTTCAATGCAAGGTCGTTTATTCCGATCTGCCTGCCAAATTCTCCTATCACTTTTTCAATCCAATTCATTTGAATTTTTCTCCGATGATCTTAGTCGCCTTGCCGCTCCGATCGGAGTTCCTCCCTCTCTATTGCCGCATCAAGCGCTTCCTGAAGCGAATCAATTAGTGCCAATCTGGCGGAATCACTTTCGAACATTTTCATTGGAACTTCTCGAATTATTTGCATCATTCCAGTTAAAAAAAATATTAAGGGTTGACCATCTGGTATGCCAAAATCTTTCGCGATTCTTTCGATTTGGGTGACGGGGACCCATCCGGATGATATTAGTTTAAGCAATGTAATAAGCAGTTTTTGAACATTAAACCGCTGTTCAGACGGTGGAGATGCCATAAAGCCGTCCTAGCGAAGATGCAAAATTTCCCAGACGTTCAATCAAGGCTTTCAAAATATTCATTTGCTGAATTTCTGAAAGAATGGCGTAAAGTTTTTCCTTTTCTACAGATCGTTGTTCTTCGTCCAGGCTTAATTCGTGAGAAAGCGTTTTTTCGATAACCGGAATCACAGTATCCAGTAACTCTTTTTCGGAGTGCCGAGTTGCAAGCATTTCCATCGTACTAGTTATTCCGCTGCTGTTTCCGTGAATCAGCTGATCGTAACTTTCTGCTAAGTCAACATTGGCGAGGTCGCCGGCTTTTTCCAGAAGGTTTCGTAAGGCTAATAGATGCGTTCCAAATTGCCTGTGGATTTCTTGCAGCTCGTCTTTTACTTTTTCCGCAAGTTCTCTTTTCAGTTCATGTCCTAGCTTAGGAAGTCGCTGCGCTTTCCATAATTCCGAGCGCAGAAGATTGACATCGAAGCTTGCGGGTCCAAATTGATTAGAAATGTCCCCTTCATCCTCAGGAAGACCTCTGAAATCTGAGAGTAAATCTTGCATTTGCTTTGCGTCACCGCCTGCGTCTTGCAGCTTTTTTGCAAGTTCTGCGAGATCTGGAGTTTCCGGCTTGAGTGGTGACAGCCATGCAACGAATTCGTCATCACTGCCGTTTAGTGCGGCATATAGCCTGTGTAAGGCAATTGCAAACTCTGCTATTTCTTGCTGAGATTTTCCATTTAAAACTATCGGATTTCCAATTGTTAATTGCTTAAGCAGATTTTGTGTAAGTTCCGAACTGCTTTTGTTATTTCCAATGGATTTCAGATACTGTTTTATAAGGCCGGGTGAAAATTCTTGTGGTTTGTCATTTGCCTCCAGCTTCATCTGGCTGAGTTGAAGTTGGGGCCGAGCAGCGTCCAGTCCAAAATTTTGGCGACGATAATCCGTCTCTATTAATTCATCCACGTCGTCTTCAATGACATGGACAGACAATTTAATTCCGTCGAGCGCCCCTGCCTGCTGACCGTGAGATAGCGCTCTCACGGAAAAATTTGATAAAGACGGCTGATTTACGCGAAGGCTGTGGTCTGACATATCTTGCTTTAAGAAATTAGTTGCCTGATGTCGCCTAGTTGGTCACTTTGCTCCATGCGTGGTTCCCGCAACACTTTTGGCGGCGGAACAACAAAATTTCATAAGTTACATAGAAGGGACGCCGAATTATATTTTTGGAATATCAATAATTATGGATGACGACAAAGTTTTTCAGCAAGCAAGTCGTGCGATTGTTGATGCTAAGAAGCTTATTTCTGAAGCCGAAGCTGCATTGCTTCGTGCGGCACAGTTCGAGCGTGAACATGGCTTATCGAAAGAGGCAATTGACAATTTTTTGAATAGTCGCTTGAGTTCGAAGGAGCGGCAGGAGTTGGAATCCCATGTCCAGGAAAAGCTAAAAGAAATACATGAGGAAGCAGAGCAGGCAATAGCCGATCAAAAAATGGCTCGAGCTCGTGTGCGCTCAAACAAGATCAAATTGCATGTATAGCGAGGTCATGTATATGTCTACCCCTGTCTCAAGCAGTGCAAGCATTCGAGCAATCCTTGTAACAAGCGCCGACGAAGCAGTTAGTCTTACTCGGGCTACAGAGATATTCCAGGCAGATACGTTTATTTCGGCTGCGCTAATGGGGTTGCAAACCGCAAAGCCTGTACTTGATCGATTTTTGCAAATTTCTCAAGTCGCTGCTTTGATTGCAAAGCGGGCTACTGGCAGCGTTGTCCCTATTTCGGTGGCAAGTCTCGAAGCAACTTCAAAAAATTCGACTGCACTTCGCGCTCTTTTTAATGCGGATGGGCCGGTTCTGGGTTCCAACCTGGACGAGGCGAATTCTAACTATGCTGCACTTCTGTCGGCCGGAATTGAGCTTAACGCGCCCATCCAGACTCCAGTTTTAATCGAGACGGATCGAGCAGACGGTAAGCCGTCAACAAAGTCTGTCACTTGGTTGAGTGCTGATCAGCTTTCCCTCCTTGCAGGATTACCAAAATCCAATGACTCGGCATATCCGGGAAGTGTCGAGCGTACATGGGAACTCCGTGACGCAAAAGGCAAAGTCATACAGGTAATTCGATATACGATTTTTGATGATTATGCGAATCGTCGGCCGCAACTGTCTTCGTTGGCGGACGGTTTGGTGCTGCTTACTCAAATGGTGAGTGACACGGCGGAGCAGCTGTCTTTGGAGTTGAAGTTTGCGCAGCGAGCTTCTGCTGAGGCCGATCGAAAGCTCGAGAGTTCAGATGCATTCAAGAAGGAACAGGACGTGTTGATCATGAATATCCAATCTGCCAATGACGAATTGATTGAATCGTCACAGAGATTAATGCAATTCATGCATCGTGAACGACAGTTATTAATTATCCGTCAAGAGGCTATGGATAAAGCGTCGGCAAATTCGCCGATTCCTGCTATTGATTTTCCGGATGTGCAGGTGGAACCGGTAGGAAATATTTATGAATCATCTACTGTAGATGACAGGCGATTATTGCTGGACTCGTCTTCGATTGGCATAGCGACCGAGTCTGAGCGCCATAATGCAATGGAAGAAAATTTTTACACAGAAGAAGTAAATGTTTTTGAAAAAAACCTATCGGGTGGTTCGAAAAAAATCGGAGTTAATTCTTTGTCAAAAGAGAAGACTTGGGGGTCGGAAGACGCATAGTCATTTCTATCAATTGAATTGTTCTCAGTGAATCTTTTGGGTTCAAAGCCATGGCCAATTTTGAAATTATAACCGACTACGATAAAGAAATAATCTGGAATTTGTCGGATAATAACGGGACTGTTATCCAAGCTACAGCTGTGGGCGAGTTGGCAAAAATAGGGTCTGAGCTCGGAGAAAAATTGGCGGAACAAACAGAAGTATTTCGAGATATGGTCGATTCGATTAATGACCTTCGCGATAATTCCTCTAAATTTACGCCCGCAAGTTTTCCGGCAATGCAAATTATTGCCGGCAAAATCACATTGCCGGCGGAGCAAGACGTTACGTCATTAGTGTCAGCTGGAATAAATATTTACTCTACAGCAACAAATGTCGCTGATATCGACAAACTTGTGGCTCTTGAGAAATGGCTTGATGAAGCTTTTGGTCCTACTACATCACCTGCAGTGAAAGTCACGTACCAATTGCCAGGAGACTCCGTTGACACGTGGGTTGTCCTCAAAGATGTCGTGCCTATTCCAACTCTTCCGGCTGGCTCTGTCCCACAAACATCAACGGGGAGTGTTCAGATCAACAGGCCATTCGCTACAGAAGGCCTGAACGGAACATTCCTGATGGTCAAGAATGCAAAGGGTGAGACCGTTCAAGTAACCCTGAGGAGCATGGACGAGGTTTTTTCAAAAGTGACATCTTTGAGCGAGTACCAAAAATACGTTGAGAGTCTTGCGCTCAAGCGTTCAGAAGAGGCAGTCAAGATACTCAACAGTGACAATATCACCGGGTTTGAATTTGATACTGTTGAGTGGAAAAAAACAGGCGATGCGAGTTTTAGTTATGCAAAGCTGCCCATCGTTTCTATTCAGGCCTCTGATCTTGCCAGCACTGTTGTGCCTGCCGGGACGATTCTTGTGACAGAAGCGAAGGATTATTATTTTGTTGTTTCCGCAAAAACCTCTTCCACGAACGCAGTAACTCAGAAAATAGTCGTCGGAAATTCTTACCTGATTGCTCCGAATGAGTCAAGTCTTTCTTCAATTCGCAGTCGCTATGGTGATCAGATAACTGTTGCAACTCAGGTCAGCGCAAACCAAGGGCTATTTGTCAACGAGTTAATGCAAAAGCACACGATGCATTTTGAGGCTGCATCGAATGTCTTGAAAGCGTTTGTTGATCTAATGAATCGGATTTCAAATCAGGTTTGACAAAAATCACTTTATTTTATTTATCTGAGTGATGAAACAGCATCATTTCAGCTATATAACCGACATGCTTCAGTCGGTGCTTCCCAAAGCGTCAATCGCGCGTGTCCGCGGGAAGGTTATTCAGGTAAAAGGCACGATTGTCAGAGTAGTTATTCCATCAGTAAAAATTGGGGAAATTTGCCTTCTCCATACTCCGGGTGACGATATCGACATGAAAGCGGAGGTGGTGGGCTTTTCCGAGGGATCCGCTTTGCTAATGCCACTTGGAGACATGCAGGGAATCTCGTCGGACACTGAGGTTATTCCAACTGGCCATGTGCACATGGTCCCTGTTGGCAATGGTCTTCTGGGCAGAGTTCTCGATGGCATGGGTGATCCTCTTGATTTCGCGACTCATGGTCCGCTTCGGGTGAGCAGGTATTACCCGGTACTTACGGGTGCTCCTGATCCGCTCAAACGCAGAATAATCAAATCTTCTCTTCCCCTAGGAGTCCGCGCTCTTGACGGTTTGCTCACATGCGGTGAAGGGCAGCGTATGGGGGTATTTGCGGCGGCAGGCGGAGGTAAGTCGACGTTGATGGGAATGATGGTCAAAAGCGCAGCCGTCGACGTAACAGTTGTTGCTCTGATCGGTGAGCGTGGCCGGGAAGTCAGGGAGTTTCTGGAAAATGAGCTCGGTGAAGAAGGACGCCGTAGGGCCGTAATTGTATGTGCAACTTCGGACAAGTCATCGATGGAGCGCTCGAAAGCAGCATATGTGGCAACTGCAATTGCTGAATACTTTCGCGATCAAGGCAAGCGTGTGCTGTTTCTGATGGACTCTGTGACGAGGTTTGCACGAGCGCAGCGCGAAATTGGCCTTGCTGCCGGCGAGCCGCCAACAAGGCGTGGATTTCCACCTAGCGTATTTGCAACCCTTCCGCGGCTCATGGAGCGAGTTGGTATGGGGCACAAAGGGTCGATCACTGCCTTGTATACGGTTTTAGTTGAAGGTGATGATATGACTGAGCCAATCGCCGACGAGACTCGCTCAATTTTAGATGGGCACATTATTCTTTCGCGCAAGCTCGCAGCTGCAAACCACTATCCCGCGATTGACGTGCTGGCTTCAGTTTCGCGTGTCATGGGAATGGTGGTGACTCCGGAACATAAAGCCTCTGCAGACCGTTTGCGTGAGCTCATGGCAAAGTACCAGGAGGTCGAGCTGTTGGTAAAAATCGGCGAATACAAACGCGGCGCGGACCTGCTAGCTGACCAGGCTATTGAGCGAATCGATCGCATCAGAGGTTTTCTTCGGCAGCGTACGGATGAGCAAGTAAGTTTCGAACAAATGCTAGATCAGCTTGATTCGGCAATCGCCTGAATTCTAAAAATCAGAGGTGGCTTCTCGGCGTGCCTCTTCTACCCAATTCCCCTTGTCATTTACTTGCTCTGTTCGAGCAGGAACTCTCATTTGTAATGTGTGACTTAACAACAATCGTATGATTTTGGCAACTATTTGTTTGCCTCGAAAGGTTGTTTGGTCAATAGGTACTCGTCAGATGGGTCGATGCGATGGATGTTCTAAGTGACTTGCTGCGGATAAAGAGTTTCCGTGAGCAGAAGGCTGAGCGCGCGCTCGCTTCGGCAAAGCATCAGCTCAAGATTGCGGAGGCTTGTGTTGCAGAGGCGAAGGCCATTTTAAAAGAGTACCGAATTCAGAGCGCCCGCAGGGAGAGTGATCTGTATGCAGAGATTTGCACCCGAATCGTACTGATCAGAGAAATTGATAGCGTTCAAATCGATGTGCAATTGATGCGAGAGCGTGAAGAGGCATTAGTCCAGGAATTGGAAAAGGCAGAAGGAGTGCGGGAAGATGCATTAACAAAAGAAAGAGAGGCGCGCGAACTGCACGCCTTTGCCGTTCGAATGCGGGAGAAATTCAGCGAAATTGTTAAGGCTGTCGAAGACGAGCGACGCTTCGAACTATCGATGGCAGAGGATCGTGAAATTGAGGAGGCTGCGGAAGTCAGGTTTCAAATCGCAGCTCATCGTGACGATGATTTGCACAACGAGGCAAGCACATCAACATGACTGGAAGGCGATTACAGACGGACCTTGGGCCAATCTCACTACCACTGGTAGAGATTGGCGCCGGTTCTAGCGACAGCTTGAAGGCTGCAGATTCAGCGGACATTCAACGAATGAATACACTTTTGGCATTAAGCGGACGGTCAATCCACGAGCGCCCTGAGCAGAATTCAGTGCCGGATGAATTGCTACCAATTTCGAGAGCAGCGGAATTTCAAGCGAACAACTTACCTAAAAATATATCCGAAGTGCTGATATACCTTGGTCTCCTTAATGAGGATAAATCAGTAAGTTCGGTTGCTGTCACCATACAACTGGAATCGCTGGGGAAAATTACAATTGTTGTTGGAATAAAAGACAACGTAATAATTTTTGAAATGCAAATAGAAGATATGCAAGCGCGAGAAATATTAAAAAATGAAATAAGTTCTTTGCAGCAGGTTCTTTGTGAACGTCTTGACAGAAAGGTCATTGTTAAAATTAACAATAAGCAATCATCTCGCCGGAATCAGTATCCAAGCACTATGCAGCTGGGAATTGCATGATGGCCCAGCCGCTCATCATTCGCAAATTGGGGCGTGAGCAGGTTGGGCATTTGCGCCAGATTTCGCGAAGACGAGTGCCGATTCGATTTCATTGGCTTGGGCAGGAATGGAGTGTTCGTTTTTCTATGTTGAATAATGATCGGGAAGGCCTGTCGGAAATCTCTCTCGATTGGGGTGGGGCGCATGCGAAATTTCGCAGTGACGAATCCTGGCTAGCACAGATTACGCATGCTGCACTTGGGATCGATGACGAGTGCATATTGCGCGGAGATTGGCGCATGGTTGCATTTGAAGCTGCATTTTCTGAACTTTCATTGCTAATAGAGCGCTCTACTCGAAAGAGATTTGTTTTAAAAGATAATCAAGATAAAAGCGGAATCGTCCAATGGGAAAAATTTTCGGTTGAATTTTATTCCGGGGGACAAGCGTCAACAAGCGAAATTTGGCTTGACTATCTGGGTATTGGATTTCTCTCGAATGCTTTACAGGAAATCCCCGTCGCGTGTACTGAATCATTTTTTTGGAATGAATTGCCAATTAAAGTGCGATTTTTGGTTGGAGAAACGAAAATCACATACTCGACACTCACAAGCTTGGCGCGACGTGACGTCCTCATCATTGAGGACTCTTATCTTGGTGAAAATCTGAACGAATTGTCAGTCAAGTTTGGAGAAAAATATTCTGCTATCGGGACAATGGATGGAAAAAAAATAACGGTCACTGATGTTCTGGGGAAAAGTATGGACGAAATTGATGAAAGCGATGTTGACCAGCAGGAGGCTTACGGAGAGCTTTCAGTAAGGCTCAGCTTCGACCTTGGGGATCGAGTAGTGCAGCTATCCGAGCTAATGTCTATTGGGCCGGGTTA
>JACCDX011161549.1_pt1 | contig 17450 bp, 21 predicted proteins | sample 7449681 | NCBI WGS metagenome assembly JACCDX01 (sample SAMN15323450, study PRJNA562643) | freshwater metagenome | isolation source: river surface water | place: USA:Blue River Watershed | collected 2017-08-18
AGAAAAATGGCACGAATCACTAGGTGTTGGAGAATCTAAAATTGATTATATTGAAAATCATGATATTATAATAGATTTTAGAAAAGAAGATGGCGAAGGGTATTATTGGGTAAATTTAGGTAAACAATCTTGTCCGGAAGAAGCTGAAAGAATGGGGCACTGCGGAAGCTCAAGGGGTAATCTATATTCATTAAGAAGTTACAAAAAAATACAAAACAACCACACTTTAAATAAAAGTCATTTAACAGCATCAGTAAGTGATTACGGAGACCTACTTCAATTGAAAGGGCCAAAAAATAGCAAGCCAACCACAGAATCTCATCAATTTATTTTACCATTATTTTATTTTAAAGATGGGTATGGCGAGTTTTTAATAAACGGTATTGGTTACGAATATGATAGTTCAAACGATTTTAAATTTTCAGATTTAACCGAAGACCAAATTAAAAAGTTTTATTCTGATCGACCTGAATTGTTTAGTGGAAGGCAAGAGAAAAAATTGTTAAGAAACATGGGTTTAATAGATTCTCAAAAATTTGATTTGAAATTTACTCTACAATTCGCAGTAAAAGATATTGAAGATTATATTAGAGGCGAATATGTACATGTTGCTGAAAGAGTTTTAAGTGGTGACACATATGATTTTTGGGATAATTCTGAGTATGTTGATTGGAAGTATGCCGTTCAACACGAACTCAATAATGAGAACACACAAAAAATTAGAGAACTATTAAAAGTAGATTCTAGTATGGATTTGGTAGATGCGATTGAAGAATATGATGAAGATGATGAAGTTAAAAATAGAATTCGTTGGTCAATGAACGATGCGGAATCCCACGATTATGAAAATCACTTATATAGTGAACTAAAAGATGCTCTTGGTGAATATGGTAGAGTTATCGAGATGCACGACGGTGGTGTTAGTATTGAAGTTGATTTAGAATATTTGATTTCAAAAAACAAAATTGATGATGAAGATATTGACGAAATATCGGAACGTTGTGGTGGAGATAGCGATGCCTTATGTTTATTTTCAGAACTATTGGGTGACGGCTTTATAGAAAAACCTAGATACGATCTAGATGATAGATGGTATCCATCAGCAGACACAAATGATTTCAATGAAATATTAAGCGATAGATTGAACGAAATCTAAATTACTTGTGTGGCGGAAATTCATTTGGTTTTGTAAACTGTACAAAATATTGTTTTACCGACACTTTTGGTTCCTCGTAAACAGTTATTGTTTCTATTTCGCCAGCACCAATTCCTTTTAATTTTTCTTCTAAAGATTTTCCGTCTTTATTTTCTGTACCATCCATTTGTCCATCGGCCCTTTGATCATATGTTTTACCTCTAATTAAACCTGGGCCAATCGATCCTCTAGATGTGAAACCCATCCATGCTTTACCATCATTACTTTTGGTAACAGTAGCTCTATAAATTGTTGTGTATTGCTCACCATTTTTAGTGATACTGGCACTTAATTCAGTGATCTTTGGGTTGATACCCATATCATACATCTCTTTTAGTATTGGGCCAAGCTTATCTTCTAGGTTTTTAAAATTGTGCGCCGTGTCTGCAACATTAGTTGTGAACTTACCAGAAACTTTTTTTATTACTTCTTCTTCTGATGTTGTTTGACTTGTAGGCGAAACTTTAGGTTCTTCTACTTTTTTAGCATCGGCTTTGGGTTCTTCTACGTTTTTAGCGTCCACCTTAGGCTGTTCTTCTCCGCCAGTCTCAAGCTCTGCTCTTTGATATCCTTTTGGTCTTGCTCCCGCGATATAAATTACATAAAGATTAAAAACTTTGGTTGGTTTATTCGGGTCTAAATTAGGCAGTTGATCCAATTGAATATGATTTCTACCCAAGCTCTCTATTTTACCTTGTGAACCAATAAATGCTTGACCTCTTTTTGCGGCCTTCTCCATTACTTTTGCTGTCATAACGGTAAAACCATCTGGTGTATTCATTTCGCTGTAAATTGCTAATGATAAATCAAAATACCAATCTCTATCCTCTTCTTTACAAGGAACCAATGTGATTATTAATTTTAATGCTGACCCTTGTATTCTTGCTATAGCCACCCCATTTGGGTTGTCTGTCTTAATTCTATATGGTGTTGAACCTCTAAGAGCTCTTTCAACGTTTTCTTTTAAATCTTTAGCTAGAGTTTTAAGCCCGTCAAAATTTGGATACGTACCCAATTGATTAGACGCACTCACACTTATTGACTGTGACGCTTGCTCGTTAATTATATTATCTATAATTTCTAAAACCTTAGATTCTTTGATTTTAATTACCTTCTTCATTACTATTAAATATCTGATAAGTTATATACATACCTGCAGACTCAGAGTAAATTTTTCTCCTCTTGAGCCAATCGTTTATATTTTCTAAATCTTTTAACTGGTACCCCCATACATAATCAGCGCCAAGGGTCTGTGGGTATTCTATTAATTTCTTTCCTATACCTAGATTTTTGTACTTACTAGATACCCCTAAAGCCACTCCCTGAATGCCTACCATATCATCAGTTATACCAGTACCTTCTTTTGGTGGTAAATCGGCTTGCGTTAAAAAATAAAAGCCCCCAACTTCACCATCAACCTCAACAACCACACTTAAACCGAAACTTTTACTACATTGACTTCTTATAACCGCCCATATAGATCCAGCTGACATTCCTCTGAGTTTACTATATACATCGGGTAGCATATTAAATACAGATTCAAAATCATCGTCACTATACGGTCTAATTACAACGTTTTGTTCATCTTCATTTAAATCTATTTGTTCGTTTTCTTTTAAAACCTCAAAGAAAAAATAATTTCTTTCTCTCCATATCTCTTCAAGTTGTTTTTCATTATATTCTAATTGACCTAACCAAGGATCGTTCACATAAAATATATTTGGTGATTCCTCGTTATATGAATGAACAACAATCCAGTGTGGCACTCTATGTGTTAATGTTCTTAACATTGTAACACTACCTCTGTCTATTGCGTCTCTTAATGATTGATATGGATTTTCATCATCTATATGTTCAACATACTTTATATCCAAAGATGCTAATCCTTTTCTCATTCTTTCAGGAGGCGTTCCGGTAATATGATCTGTACCGCAACTTTTACAGATATCTTCAATGCTAGCTACCTCACCCTTGAAAAAATCTCCAACCATTTTTATACATGTTGGCCCACAACTAATACCATCAGGTTGGCGAATTTGTTTCACCAATCTTTTGTATTGATCTTCTGTTATTATAAGTTTTTTCATTAAGATTGGTACATTTTAAGATAACCACCCATTCCTTTATCATAAACACTTCGCCCAGTTTTTGAAACAACAATATCGTCATTCTTTAACTCAACATCGTGTTCTTTTCCACTATCATCTATAAACACAGTTTTATTTGGTAATTCCCTCATCAATTTTTTCCACAAGCCAACAGCTTGATCAGACTGAGCTTTCCCAGAAACAAGTTCACCGAAATTTAAAATAGTTTTATATATTTCTGCGGCGATTCCTTGTTTTCTATATTCTTTTCTAATATATGGTAAAGTCACAAAGAATTGATTTGCAAACCTCATCTCAAATTCACCCTCACCCACTTTAATTTTGTTTATTGGGTCGATAACATGTATTGTTATCATTTGCTCCCCAGTGTTCTCGTCATATATCTGATAGTGATAAACAAACCCCCCAACTTCTTTATCTACAGGATAGTTTTCCTTAACATGTAAATATTCTTTATAATTCTCTTCAGGGTTATCTTTTTTATATTTTGGGCCCAATTCACTAAATTTATAACGATCAATTTCTTTTAAATCTTTTTCGTGTTTTTTATAACGATCGGGGTTTGCCATCATCTCAGGCTTACTAAATAAACGTTTTTTTCTGGTGAACGCGAAACTTCTACTTCTCTCATCAACTTCTTGATTTTCATTGAATTGTATATTATGCTTACCACACCATGGGCATATTGGTAATGACTTCTTACCCTTATGAGTTGTCTGTGTAAATAGCTTTTTGCAAGCGTCACATTTAATAAATCTTTCCCCGTCTTTTAATTTTTTTACGAGTTTATCAAACTGACTTTCGGAAATCAAGATTTTCATATACATAAATATAAAAAAAATTATTAACTTTGTATCAATATTTATGATTTATGAGGCTACTTGATGTCCTAACTGAAGAACAAAGTTATAAAGTTTCTTATTCTGCGGTGGTTTTAGACCCCCAGTCCAGAGATAGAATACTTAATCATCTTTCCATACCTAACGATTGGAAAGTTATTTGTCATCACATGACAATTAAAATGGGTGAATTACCCGAAGAACTTAAGAATAAGAAGGGGGAAAAAGTTAGCTTAAAGGTTACCAAGCTAGGTAAGTCTGATAAAGCCATGGCTGTCGGTATCGATACTGGATTATCTCAAAATGCTATTCCGCATATTACGGTGGCCATCAATGCTTCAGCTGGCGCAAAACCAAAAGATTCAAATGACATTAAAGAATGGACGGATCTCGAAGAATCGTTTACAGTAAACGGTAAAATTGAGGAAGTCTTATATCAAGTTCCCTTTAAAGCAAAAGGACAACCAACAGTACTTAATGTTTTCGATTTTGATGGCACTCTAATGAATTCCCCATTACCAGAAGAAGGTAAAGCTAAATATAAAGAGTTAACAGGTCAGGAATGGCCACATAGAGGTTGGTGGGGTCAGATTGATAGCCTTAAGCCATTTGACGTTAAACCAATAGAATCAACGAAAGATCTATATAATCAATATAGTGTTCTACCAAATTCGGTTAATGTTTTAATGACTAATCGATTGGCTAAATTTGAGCCAGTAGTAAAAGAGAAACTGAGCGGTCTTTATATTTTTGACTATTATGATTTTAAAAATGATAATAGAGAAAAACCAGACAGAATTAAAGATATTCTTAAGAACAATCCATCAATAGAAATCATCAATATATTTGATGATATGGATGAGCAAATAGAAAGATTTAACAGGTTTAAAGAAGAGAACCCAGAATTGGAAATAAATGTATTCCAAGTGAAATAAAAAAACCCCGAATTTTCGGGGTTTCTTTTTTATTGTCCTAGTCCAATACTAATTCGTAATCCATTACCACCACTATACAATCTAACGGTATCCATTTGTTTATTACTTCTTATTGCTAATCTTTTTAAATGACTAGCAACGGCTCTCATTTCCTCTGGATCGTCAAACAACTGATCATTTAAAAAATCTTCTAAACTCACCCATGATCCACCAGCATTTATTGAATTACTTAAATCGATAATATCTGAAAAAGATTGTAATCTTTGAATATTTTTTACAACAACTTCCTCATCAACACCATCTACAGCCCAAGTATTAACAACGCTAGATCCGCGATTTAAACCTCTTTGTACGTCTTGTATACCTTTTGTATCCAATCCTTCCTCAACCAATTGATTGATAATGATATGTCCAAATCTTTCTCTTGGGTCTAGTGCTTTTTTCTTAGGGTCATAAAAATTCTTATTTATTTTTGATGGTTCATAATTTGAATTAGAATCAGCAACAATTATTGATTTAGTTACTGATGAGTCAACACCGAGCATATCCATTGCTTTGGTTAATAAACCTTCTAAAAATTGGAATCTTTTCCCTGCTACAGCTGCATTTGCTTCACCGCTTCCGCTGTGTGAGGTTCCTGCATGTATGTGAATAAATGGTGGTATTTTACCTGTTGAATGGTACTTTTCAAGAACACCAAGTGTGCCGCTCATTTGTAAAGAACTAGCGATATCTTTCACAATTTGGTTTATTTCTTTTTGTGTATAGCCAGATTTTTTATCTGATTTAAATACATTTAATGGTGACGCACTTCCTTCTGCAAATTTAAAAAAATAAAGTGCAATTGGTTCGCCAGTATCTATTGGCTCCGGTGCAACTTCATTCATTTCTTCATCTTCAGCCATTTGACTTTGCATACCGCCAGCTTTTTGATTAGATGCATATGCTTGACATCCACAAGCTTTTGTAAGTAACTTACCAGCTTCTGGAGAAATTTCTACTTGAGTAGTTGCTGAAATCAAATTTTGTTTCCAAAATAAGCTTCCATCACATTTGTAATCAAAAGTATGCTTTTTTGCGTCCCCTCTAAATGCACCTTCGAATTCACAACCATCTTTTACTTGTTTTACTCTATCTAATGAAACCAAATATGTTTGATCGCCCTTTTTAGAAGGTACAACCATTTTAATTTGAATTGGCGCTGATAATCTTGTACCAGAAGAGCTTGGCTTAGCACCAGGAGCTAATTCTTCAGCTGGATCTTCCCCTTGCTCGCTTACTATCTTTTTTACTAGATTTACTAATTCTGATTCTGTTAATTTAACTATTTTCTTCATTTTTTTTTATTTTATATATAAATATCTTATTTACCCATAAACGATCTCACCCATGGTAGCTATCTGGAAAAATACATCTGCGTCTTCTGCATCGTATTCATCCATAATGATCGATTCATAACGATCCGGATAATCCCTCTTCATTATGTTAATAGCATCCAATAAAGAATCCATAGTGATAGTCCCAAGTGGCTCAGGTTTATCTTGAGCATAATCGTTGTCAACATCTTCCATGTCACCAACTTCCTCAACATCATAAATGGTTAATTCACCACCATTTAACACGTGCTTACCACAAGCTTCTGAAAAAGGTATATCTTCTTGTTTAACCATATAGGTTATCTCCTTTGGTACATCTAAAATATAATACCAGTAGTTTGATCCACCTTCAATTGCTGTTACAAAAACATCAATAATTTGTTCTTTGGTTATTTTGGCAGTCTTAGCTCTTTCCGCTCTTTCTTCGCCATATTTTCTAAACGCCTCAGCTTGCTTATGTTGATTAATCAAAGCGTTTACAATTCGAAACTTATCATCTGCACTATAGAATGAATTTAGTTTTCTCTTATTATCATCAATAAGACTTTGAAACATTTCTTTATTACCATGTTGTTCAGCAGCTGCTTCAATTCTTTTTATTAATTCTTCAATTTCTTTTTTCTCTTCCTGTGATTTTGCAATCATTTTATCCGCCTCATCTTCAAAAGATTTCATCAATTCTGGTGATATCCCTTCCTCATTTTCATTAATACCCATTACACTTTTGATTCTAGATATTTCTTCATTTATTTGCTGTTCTCTCATTTTAATTAAAACAAGATTTACATAGTTTCCATTTTCCAATTGAAACGTTGCTTCATCAACAATATCAGATCCAAAGGTTGCTTCTTGTTTACCAAGTTTTTTTAATATTACAACTCTAGCTTTTACTTGCGCTTGCATTCTTGCTGAGCTTAATGTTGGGCTAACTGCTTCACCATATCCACTCATGTTGGTTGTATCCTGATTAATCTTTGTCCATTCGGCTCTCAATTGTTCAAGATCTCTACCTTTATTAACTGTTCCAGGTTGTGTAACTTCTTTATTTTGCCCACCCTTAACTTTATCAACAACATTCTGCACACCGGACTTAATTTTATCCCCAAGATTTTTTAATAACTGTTCATTAGCCATTAATCTTTTAAGTTGTGCTTCAGTTAGTTTTATTTTTTTCATATTAGAAATCTAAACATTTTAATTTACCCTTACTGTCATATCCAAAATTATAACGATGTATATCTGGAACGCTGTTCGGTTTTATCTTTTTTAATTTATCTACCAAGTCCACGTAGCTTCTAAATAAGTTATAAATTTGTGGACCACGTGCTTTCATTCCAGAATCAATTGTTGCGATGGTTTCATCGTCGTTCCATCCACGCTCTTTATTTTCAGGTTTCCAAACCATATAAACAATTAAAAAGTCCAAAAACTCATAACCATCGATCTCTCTAATCTCTTCACATATATCAGATAATAGATCCCATTCTTTCTGAACTCTATCTGTATTTAATTTTTCAAGCTTAACATATTCAAGAGGAAGTATTGTGCCAACTGGAAACGTTTTATATTGACCTTTGTTGGTAATAATACTTTTTTCAGATTTTAATTTCATGGTTGTTCTACCACGCTTATATACTTTCGGGAATAAATCTGGATTTTTTTTAAAATCATCGAACCAATAGTTAATAGCGATCCTTGGTCCAATTTTATAAACAATATTAGAATCGTCAGTTGCGGTAAAGACAACGTGATCAACACCGGAACCTAATTCCGTGCGTGATCTACCTTCACCAAATTCTTTACTGATCGTCTCTAGAAGCTTCATTATATGGATTTACGCTTTTTATTTTTTTTGTGTAGTCAACAATCTCTTCAATAGAATCTGATAATTTATATAAATCATTTTGTACTGCGTCTATCTTTTCATTAACTCGATCTAATTCTGTTACGTTATCTGGTCTATCCATCCAATCATACATTTCAACAATATCATAATACTTGTTGTAAATTTTTTCATAATGCTTTTGCTTGGCTTCAACTTCTTGATGAAATTTTTCAAAGCGCTCAGGTTCGTCCATTATATCTCCAATAGCGACAGTGGTAATAGCATTAAAAGCAGCTCTAAATGTTTTAGTTGCATTCTCCAAATCTTTCTTAGCTATTTGCACAAACTCATCTATCTTCTCTGGAGAATATTGCCACCCTTCTTCTTGTAGCATTTTTAACTGACGTTCAGTAACAAGTATTTTTTTCATAATCTATAAATATTCGCTTTAAATTGCCCGGCGCAGCCGTCGTGCCATCAGAGCTTAATCATAATCATTAACCATATCGCTTATTTTCTCATCAAACTCATCATATATTTTATCCCACCCACTGTATGCTCGGCCACCAGGTTTTACTGCGGGGAAAGTTTGTTTTTCAAAATCACTGATATCCGGTCCAGAATATAATTCTTTATATTCACCATCCCCAATATCCATAATCGTTAATTTTAAATTTGCAATTTCCCACTCAGGTCCTTCATAATATGGCGGGGTGTCCCTATCTCCAGGATCATATGATCCACGAGAGGTAATATAAACATCAAAGTTATATGTTAGTTCGTATCTACTTTCACTATCAACAATAATAAAATACCCCTCACTTAAATCGACATGACTATCCTCAAAATGTGGATGCTCACTAAAATTAGCCATAACGTACATAATAATAGCTTTCATATCCCATTTGTTCTGGTCCGGGTTCTGATTAGGTAATTGATCCATAACGCTGAAATCACTCTCGTGGATCATTTTCATCATATCTTTTATCCTATTAATACTATCATTCAAATTTTCCATATAGATAAATACTTATGAAATTTTTTGGAAATTTGGATTATAATCCTTATTATTAGTTAAATATACTATTTTTATGGCTAAAAGAACAAAAAAATGGGAGAAGGATTTCGAAAAAAGATATTCAAACGCAATTAAAGAATTGCAGGCCCTGGAGAATGAATATAAACAAATGCGAGAAGACAATTCTGACGGTTTCTGGATGAGTTTATATCCAGACGAAACTCAAGTAGAATTTGGTCAATGTGATGGTTATTATGTGAGTTATGTTAAAGACGGACAATATACCGATGATGAACCAGAACATGTAAACATCACGCTTAAGTCCGAATTAGGTATGTTTAGTTTCGATTTTAGTTCCTTAGAAGAACTTAAGAAATTTAGAAACGAAGTTATCGAAGAGTGTGATAAAATGAAAAGAGAAGACGTTTCTGTTAGTATTGATCCGGAGGAATGTGAAGATGAAGAAGGATGGGAAGAAAATGAGGAACAGGAATATACAATCCAATGTTCAAGAACTTGTGTACAAACATGGACTCACACAGTTTATGCAAGAAGTACATGTGAGGCATACAGAAAAGCGCAAGAAGGTGAAGGTCATGATGAAAACGATGATTATGACGATTATGGTGATATAGATTACGAATCAATTTAAAATACTATGGGAAAATACAAATTAAGAGTTCATGGATGGGAGCTAAATGCATCTGCACACTCGCTTACCAATCAACAAGTTGATGATCTTAGAGAGTATCAAGAAGAAAACGGTCACGATGATTTAAGTGAAATGGCATGGGAAATCGAAACAGTAGTAGATGGTTATGAACCATTTAGTACAAATATGTGGGTTATAGATGTTCCTATGGAAAACGATGCGTTATCCTTTATTGTGGAAGATGAAAACGACCAAGAAATTGTTTCATTTAATTTAGAGGATATGACTGATCATTATGAGGTTGTGGATGATTATGAAACTAGAGATTGTGGAGCATATCCTGAAGAAGGTGGTAATGAAAACATTTTACTCTTTTTGGAAGAAAATAAAGGTGTTGTTTATGGATTCAACTTCGAATCAGAAGAAGTTCCAACAGCAAAAGATTTTTCATACATAAGAGGTTCAATTGATACGCCCGACGGAGACTGGGATTTTGTGGATAAAGTATTCTTCAAAGGAACCGAACTAGAGGTGGATTTTGATTTTCAAGATACTAGAGGAAAAGCGTTAACCGTTCAATTATGGACATTGGACGATGTAGATTAAAAAAATAAAATTAAACATATGAAAAATAGAACATTAGTTACATGTCTTAGACAATTTAATCCAGAATTAATTGTATCAATAAGAGCAGAATTAGAAAGTGGCTGTGAAGAAAGGGGTCACGGTAGCGGAGAATATGAAGGTTATGAATTTTCACAAGACTATACCATATCATGGAACGATGGACATTTAAGCGCATCAGAATATGATGGGTACACGGTAGGAGATGTAATAAAGGTTTTACTTGAAAAAACATTATCAGAGATTGGTAATGATGATTTCAATCTAAGACCTGGTGAATTAATGAACGGTTATACCGAATATGATACAACATGGGAAGATGAAGAACCAGAAGATCTTCCAGAAGATGATGAGCTTTATCACATGATGGAACATGGTGAATCAGAATATGAATGGTTTGGTGCCGGTTATATTGAGTTCGAGGTTCATTATAAAAATCAAGATGGTGAAGATGAAGTTATTTCATTTGTTTTAAACAATGATGAAACAGATAAAAAGCCAGATCCATTAGGTGAAAAAAATAAGAAAGTAGCACCTAAGAAAAAAGCTGCAAAAAAGAAATAGGTTCACAATACCAAATAAAAAGATTATATTAGATTAAAAGAAAAATTATGGAAAATTTATTGACATTAGAAATGCTAGGATGGTTATTAACAATTGTTGTAACCGTTATGCTAGGTAAGGGCGCAATCGGAAAGGTAGCCGGTAGTGCTGAGATGGTAGGGAACTTTAACTACATGAAATTGGCTCAATATAGGGTTGCTGTTGGTGCTGTAGAATTATTTGCTTTACTTCTACTAATCACGCCAGGATTAACTTTATATGGTGCGGTATTAATTGCTTGTGTAATGAGCGCAGCGGTTGCTTTGCATTTATCCTTAATGGGTGGTGCTAAGGTAAGTGCGCCAGTCATGGTCGGCGCTTTGGCGATATTGGCCCATATCTTACGAACGATTCACTAAAAAAGAAACCCCTCAATTTCGAGGGGTTTTTTTATATTAGTTTCTTCCGAACCTAAATCCGTAACTTGTTGTTTGTCTTCCCGTACACCAACTGGTAATTGTTTTCACCAAATGAAATCCGGTTAAGCTAAGTAATATGTTCAATACCATAATAAGCAATATTCCACCAATCACAAGGGCGAATGTGTGTGGCATGGTAACACCAAGCAAAGTAACCATAGCACCAGTCTGCTCATTTTGTTGTTGTTTTGATTGTCTTCTTAATTCTTTTAATTGTCTTTTAACCTGCATTAATTCAGGAATCTTTGCGGTTTTTAATTTAGCTTTAAACTCATCCACCTTTTGTTTTTCTTCGTTACCAATATCTGATGGTAATTCCATGGTATCTGGATTAGCACATGCAACATCTTGCAATTCTTCTGGTGTTAAATCTTCATCCATTTTCTCATTGAAGTCATTGGTTACTTGTTGTAACACCGCCATTTGAGAATCGTCCTCATTGATCATTTTTTTATATCCATGAGATTTATGCATCTCCATGATTTGTTTTCTTTCTTCGTCTGTTAATTTAAAGTTCTTATACATGTTCTAATTCTTTATTTATAAATAGTTTAATCTTCGTTACATTCTTCATGGGCGTCGTTTACCCATTTATCCAATAGATAGGCCCCAACGAACCAACCTGCTGCCATTCCAAGGGTAATAACGATGATGATCATAATATATAAATACTTATAACTAAAAGACATAATATGGTTCCAGAGATTAGCATGGTTATTAAAAATGAATACGGTCAGGTTATTGATCATAATATAGTTGAAGCGCATGAGTGGCACCTGGTAGCACATTATGTTAAACCTCATCATCAGATATTAGAGCTAGGAGCCAGATACGGATCAGCATCCATCGCTTGCAATAAAATCATTAATGATAAGACCAAGCAGGTATCTATTGAACCAGATCCAAATGTATGGGCGGCTCTGGAAGAAAATAAAATGGTTAATGAATGTGAATTCAATATTATAAAGGGAGCCATTTCAAAAAACAAGCTAAAGATTCATAATCATGAATATGCGACCTATACAGAAGAAGGTGAAGGAGATATTCCCGTATATGATCTATGGGATTTGCAAAATAGATTCGATGTTAAGTTTAACGCGATTGTTGCTGACTGTGAAGGTTGTCTAGCTGAATTAATGAACAATTACCCAGAGATATTCACACAAATTGAATTATTGATCTATGAAATGGATCAACCAGCAATATGTGATTATTCAAAACTTACCAGCATACTTGCAGCCAATGGTTTAAGATGCATTGAAGCTGGATTCCATAATGTATATGTAAAGCAATAAAAAAAGGATCAGAGTAGCGAATTCTGATCCTTAACGGGATAGTAACTAGTCCCGGTCCTAAGCTGGGTCTTCAAACCCAGGTTATCTTTAAACCATAAGGGATTTTACTTTATTAGCATAATCACCAGCTTTACATTCTGGAGGGCTACAATAAATCCTATTGAGTTTATTAATGAATTGTGCTTTATTCATGGTAGATACTTTATAAAAGTCTTGCCATAACTTATAGTCCTTAACAGAATCTTGCCAAGATTTATATTTTGCGTGTCCTCTATTAGCGCCCAATGAAACGGTTTGTCTAACAGATGGATGTTTCATTCCGAATAGATTGTTATTTTCTTTGAATACAGCACTTTCAAAATGGCCGGTTTCTAGTTTTGCTTGAGCCATAGCCACATCAGGGAAATTAACCCCTTGCTTTTTTAATTCACCTAATAGATTGGTTTCACTAAATGGCAAGGGACCTTTTTGTACTGGCTTAGGTTTAAATCTATTCATTAATGTGGTAATAATATTCTTACCAACAGTAATAGGATCAATTTGTTCCTGTAACATCTCTGTAAGTATATCTCTGAATTTCATATAGTATAAATAGATTCTGGGAATAAAAAAGCCCCGGAGCATTTTACGCGACCGGGGCGATGAATCTTTTAAAAGATATTTATTCATATGCGTTACTTATTCACAGAATCACAGCTTAAACATATAGTCAGAGAGTCAAAAGAGCATGCTGACGATGAGGTTATCGATTTCAACGAAATTAATCTTCAGCACGAATTTGATAAATTAAATGATTTGTTATTTAATGGTGAATTATATCCAATAGATCTAATGTGGAATAGAACAAGGTCAGCACACGGTCAAGTTAAAGCTCAAAAATATAGATCCACAGGTAAAATCGTTATTAAGTCTCTAAGTATATCCAAGTTCTTAGCAATAACCTACAGACATTTTAAGAATGTCCTGGCACATGAGATGATCCATGTAAGTTTGTTACAAAAAAATATTAACGCTGGTCACGATTACAGATTTGTCAGAGAGATGGATAGAATCAATAATATGAATCTTGGTTTTAATGTTACTATTAAAGCGGATTCATCTGCATTTGAACTATCTAAAGAGGTAATGAATAAGAGAAGAAAGTTAGTGGTCTTGGTAACAAGGGTAGATAATGAAGATGGTAAACGAGTATCTGTAATGGGGGTTAACTTATATAAGAGCAGTGGATATAGAGTTACAAAAATATATGAATACTTAACCAATACCGCTTCTGGTAAGAGACCAAAATACAATGAAGTTAATGGTGATTTTTATTATAGCGACAATCCAGAACTACAAAGATATAGTGTACAGAAAAGTTTAAGCAACCTTAGTTATACTAATTCAACTGATGAAGAAGTAAATAAGTTAATTGAGGATGCAGAATGGATCGCTGGATTTGTAACTAGATCAGGAGATTCTACATGGGACGGCCCCGAATTACCAAATCAATTATAAGCGGCTTCCAAACCTCACATAACCAGATTGGGTTTTAAAGAAACCTTTTGAAGTTATCTTTTATTTTTTTAATTGATTCGTTAAGTTCTTCCTCTTCGGTATCATGTAATGTATCTAAAGAATCTGGATTGATAAAAAAGTAATGGGTGTCATCACCTACAAAAATGAAATAAACATCATCATTCGGATTGTATCTATATTCAGCCGGATATTCCGGATCAGATTCCAATTCTTTAAGCTCATCATACATTTCACTTAATGGATCAATGTTGGACCAAAATTCTTCCTTGGATATTTCATCAGCTGTTTGCCATGAATTGAAGAAGTGTTCTTCATCATAGAAAGCACCATGCATACACTCACCATATTCATCAAATGAATTCATACATGTACCTATGTATACGTACTTCCCCTTAAGACCCGGTTCAGATAACATCTCTTCTAATATATTGGATAGTTTAATTGATTTTACTGTAATGGTATCTTTATAATTTTCATTGATTGAATCTTTAACAAAGAAGTAATGAATATCATCTTCAATGTTGTAAGCCCAATAAATGTCATTATATGGGTTATAAGCGAACTCATACATGTTATCAGCTGGTAATCCCATTAGATCATATGACCAATTTACATTCTGGATGAATTCGTCACCTGATAAAAACTGATTAGAATACTCATCAACAATACCAGCCATTTCGGTAGCATCATAACATACCCTATGTCTAAAATAGGGATCATCTAATCCATGCACACAATTACCCGCTAGATTGTATTTTTCTTCATCCATGTTTTTAAAACGAGATTCTCTAATATTCATATTATCTATAAATAGAAAAATTTCTGGAAAATTTTTTTTCTGACTATGGGCCCTCTTTCCAATTTTCAGATTTTTTCTGGAAAATTTTTATTTTAGAAATCGGGGTAAAGGTCCCTTTTCCAGATTTTTTCCGGAAAAATTTCTGTTACGGTATTGTCCCCCCTGGGCAAAGCCGAAAAACCCCCCTATTTAAGGGGGGATACGGGAGGGGGGAGGGGGTATAGGGTACTACCCCTACCCCTTGCTGAAACATTCAGCACCCATACCCCTTTCTATACTTTCGGGGGTAGTTAGTTTGCGGTTACATTTGCAGCACCTACCCTCGTGCCATATTTCGGTACGGCTATCAATTACCCCATTCAATAAACGGGTATAGACAAAGCCAAAAGCAAGTGCCGGAGCAAGTCCCTTGTGGTTACTCTTGGCGGTTTGGAAAAAACCTCGTTGCTCGTTTATGCACCCTATATAAAGATAGTCGCTTTCATTATTCGCACCTACTAACAAAGATACAAAGTACATTTCGCCATTCTCGGCTTTCCTTACTTTATAGGTGTAGCGGTTGGCTTGACCTACAAAGGTGGCGGTTGCGTTTCCGCCTCTCAAAAATTCAAGTGCTTGGGTTGGGTTGGTTATTTTTCTCGCTTCCATTTTAAGATAGTTTTAATGCGTTTTAAGACACTTTTAAAAAAGGGGGTAGGTTACCCTACCCCCATTCAATTACCCCTCAATTACCTCGTAAATTACCCCATTTAAACGCACCTCTCGGATTGACTTTAAACTTGGGTTGATAATCTTAATTTGATTTTCCCTCGTTAAGCCTAATTGCTCGGCTTGTTTCTTGCTATCCCTATTCGGTAGGTAGGGTTTAACTTGCTCAAAAGTTATAGGTTGCATTTCGCCATTAAAATAGTGGCTTTCAATACTTGCCCCCTCGTGGAAAATGAATTGAGCATAAAGTCGCTTTAATTCAAAAGGTAGTTCGGTGTCGCTGTCGTGACAAATTACATTTCCCCCCATAGATGCGTTTGCGTAATTGTGGGCTTGTGGCTTGAAGTTAGCGAAGTCAATACCCATTTTCTCGCAAAGGATTTCCAAAGAACGAAGGTACTCGCGATTTGCACAAAATACATATCTAGCAAGTTTGTAAACCCCGCCATTAAATAAGGCTTCGGTTTTTTTACCCCCCGATAATACGGATTTGGTAAATAATACAATACCCTCAAAAGGGTGTCCTTTTGTACTAATCAAAAGGTGGAATAATTGCAACAAAGTAATTTGAACTCGTTGCTTTTCTTGGTTTGTTTGCTTTTCCATTTTTTATTGGTTTTAGCGTTTCGGTATCTTAATTGGGTGCTACCGATGAAACCCCTTTCAGCTGATTTGCTGATGCAAAGATAAGGGGTTGCAAATTACTACGCAAATTTTTTTTTGTGTTTTAGATAAATTTATTTTAAAAATTATCATAACTCGCTGATATTGTGCAAGTTAGGGGCAAAAAAAAATTTTAAAAAAAGTTGAAAAAAAATAGATTTAAAAAAAACTTGGGTAAAATTTTGCAGATTTGAAATAGTTTTATATAACTTTGCAGAAATAAATTTCTCACTTAAAAATTTTAATCATTATGGAAAAGTCAATTTTAGAACAAGCAAATTTGAATTGGTCAGTAAAAGCAGAACGCTTAATTACTGCGGAAAGTAACTTGGAAACGGAAAGCGTGGCTATTGTTCGTCAAGACAATAACGCTATTCTTGGTGTGCATGGTGATGGCTATCACCCATTACAGAATTCGGAAATGATGGAGATACTTGACCGCATTTCTGGGAAGATGGGATTGCCTTTACATAAAGGGGGTTATTTCGGTCAAGGGCAAAAGGTGTATATTCAATTAAAGACACAAGACCTTTCACTTGGTAGGGATCAAGTTAAGGGGTATCTTACTTGCGTGAATTCTTTTGATGGTTCGACCAGCCTGGCATTCGGGCATAGTAATTTGACTATCTCTTGCCAGAATACATTCTTTGCTAACTATCGCGAGATGGCTAACAAAGTTCGTCATACACAGAGAATGCACGAGCGTATTGATATTATCTGTATGCAGATTGAAGATGTACTACGAGCAGAGCAGAAGATATTCCAGAGCATTGGGCGTATGACAGAAGTAAAGATTGACCAGAAGGTGCGTGATATGGTGCTGGGAATGATGCTTAATCTGGATAAGGAAGAACGCTTGGCAGACCTTTCTAC
>JACCDX010720096.1_pt1 | contig 17447 bp, 13 predicted proteins | sample 7449681 | NCBI WGS metagenome assembly JACCDX01 (sample SAMN15323450, study PRJNA562643) | freshwater metagenome | isolation source: river surface water | place: USA:Blue River Watershed | collected 2017-08-18
ACCTCGAAGGCGCAGGTGCTCGGCCTCGCGAATGCCGGTGGCGACACGGTAAACTCGATCAAGGCGGCCAACGAGTTCGGCATCAACAAGAAGATGAAGCTGGCCGGCCTGCTGATGTTCGTCAATGACGTGCATGCGCTCGGCCTGAACGTCACGCAGGGCATGTACCTGACCGACGGCTGGTACTGGGACACGAATGACGAGACGCGTGCGTGGGCAAAGAAATTCATGGCCCGCAACAAGAAGGCGCCGTCGATGCTGCATGCCGCCGACTACTCGGCGACGACGCAGTACCTGAACGCGGTCAAGGCGATCGGCACCGACGACGGCGACAAGGTGATGGCGAAGCTGAAGTCGACCAAGGTGAACGACATGTTTGCCAAGAACGGCGTGATCCGCGCCGACGGCCGCATGGTGCACGACATGACGCTGATGCAGGTCAAGTCGCCGGCCGAGTCGAAATACCCGTGGGACTACTACAAGCAGGTGCAGGTGATCCCGGGCGACCAGGCCTACATGACCCGCGCCGAGACGAAGTGCGCGCTGTGGAAGTAAGCTGACCCGGCAACCAGGCACGGCGCGGATTTTCCGCGCCGTTTTCTTGCCGGCTTGGCGCCGGCATTCCGAACCCGGAGTGATCGTCGTGTTCTTGAAGATGATGCGTCTGTTCCTGTGGCTGCCGCTGCCCGTGCTGGCCGCCGGCCTGCCCGATGGCTTCGACGGACTGCCATGGCAGGCGCCGGTCGCCCGGCTGGCCGACGCGCAGAAGCTGGCCGAGACGCCGTATTACCAGTGCTACCGCAGCGGCGACGGCAGCGCAGCGTTCGGCGGCACGCCGGTCGCCAACCAGCGGCTTTGCTTTGCCGGCGACCGCTTCTATTTCGTGCAGATGGAATTCAACGGGCAGCAGTCCTATGAGCAGGTGCTGGCCCATGCGCGCGCGCAGTGGGGCAAGGGCCGCACCGCCGAGCGTTTCACCGAAACCACCGTCTGGGGCGGCGACGCCGAGCCGGTGTATGTCGAACTCGAATACAGCAAGATCGACCAGCATGGCACCCTCGCCATGGTCTACCTGCCGGTCTACCGCGAGACGCAGGAGGCCAGCCGCCAGCAGCGGGCGCGCTCGCGTCCGGGCGCAGGTTTCTGACCGGCCCGGCCCGGGCCCATTCGCGAGTCAGTTATTTTTCATATAGCTAACTTTGCGATTTGGCCGGACTGTTGCATAATGGAAATACATCAAATCTGGGTGATTCCGTCCCGTGAGCTCGCACGCTGCGATGTCCCGGGCGCTGACCACCGCCATCCATGCAAACTTGGCTGCAACAGTCAGAGCAAGCGATACGCGCCGCAAACCGCCGCATCGGCCGGGTTTGGGCGCTCGCTTGCGTCTTGCTGATTGCCCTCGTCTGGGCGGCGGCGGCGGTCAAGATCACGCTGGATCGCCAGCACCTGCTCGACAAGGCGCAGGCCGACACCGAATTCCGCGCCAGGTCGTCGGCCGAGCAGCTGCTGCGCACCCTGGGCCAGGTCGACCAGTTATCGTTATCGATCAAGTACCAGTGGGAGCAGAAGGCCGCGCCGCTGGATCTCGAGGAACAGTACCGGCGCGGCGTCTACCCGAGCGGGTTCTATCCGGTGGCGATCGACGCCGCCGGCTATGCGGCCACCAGCACGCGCAATCTCGCGCGCGGCACCTACATGGGCGACCTCGAATTCTTCGGCAAGACGCGCGACAGCAAGCAGTCGGCCCTGTTGATCGCGCATCCGACCGAGGGACGCGGCGGTTTCGCCGGCAAGCAGATCGTCCGCTTCTCGCGCACCCTCAACAAGCCTGACGGCAGCTTCGACGGCGCGGTACTGATCGCCGTCGCGGTCGACAGTCTGGTGTCCTTCCATGAAATGACGCAGCTGAACGCGGGCGATTCCCTCGCGGTGCAATTCACCGACGGCGCGGCGCTGGCGGTCCACGGCAGCAAGCAGCAGGCCGGCGTCTTCCTCGAAAAGCCCTGGCTGGAGCAGGAACAGGGCGCGCGACTGCTGGCCGACAGCGGCAGCGACACACGTCATGCGATCAGCTGGCGGCGGATCGAAGGCTATCCGCTGGTGGCGATTGCGGCCTCGAACATCGACAGCGCGCTCGCCCCTTACCGATCGACGCAGCTGACCTACGTCGCCATTGCGGCGCTGGTCAGCCTTATGCTGGCCGGCGTTGCCGCCTTCGGCGCGATCACCCAGATCCGGCAGTCCGCGCAGCGCCGCCACGAATCGCAGGTGCAGGCGACTTTCCGGTTGGCGGTCGATGGCGCGCGCGAGGCCTTCTACATGATCCGTCCGCTCGACGAGGGCAACGACGAATGGCTGCTGGAAGACTGCAACGAGCGCGCCGCCGGCATGCAGCAAAGGTCGCGCGCCGAGCTGGTCGGTCGCAGGTTGGGCGAGCTGTACGAAGGCAGGCTGCTGGTCGGCATCCGCGCGTTCCTGCGCAGGGTGCTGGATGACGGTTTCATGGAAGACGAATTCCTGATGCCCGAAGGCTCGGCGCATGTGGCCGGCTGGTTCCAGCGCCGCGGCGTGCGCTCCGGCGGCGGCATCGCCGTCACGGTGCGCGACGTCACCGAGGCGCGCAAGCAGGCCGAGCGGCTGGTCGCGCTGGTGCGCACCGATTCCCTGACCGGCCTGCCGAACCGCCACTGGCTGAATGATTACCTGCCGGCCGCGCTCGAGCGCGCGCGCGCCGCAGGACGCCAGGTCGCCCTGCTCTACCTCGACCTCGACAATTTCAAGAACATCAATGACGCGCTCGGGCACCGCACCGGCGACGAAGTGCTGCAGCAGGTCGGCGAGTCGATGCGCGCGGCGCTGCGCCACGAAGACCATCTGGTGCGCACCGGCGGCGACGAATTCACCGTCGTTGTCGAGGATCTCGGCGACGATGCGACCGACGTGGTCGGGCAGGTCGCCGCCAAGCTCATGGGCCTGCTCGCCAGCCTCGGCGCCGGCACCAGCTGGCGCCTGTTCAGCATCAAGGCCTCGGTCGGCATCAGCCTGTTCCCCGAGCATGGCAGCGACGTCGATTCGCTGATGCGCGCCGCCGACATCGCGATGTACGAGGCCAAGGCGCTCGGCCGCGCGCAATTCCAGTATTACGACAAGTCCTTCGCCGAGCGCATCCGCGAGCGCATCTCGATCGAGCATGCGCTCGAGCAGGCCATCAGCAAGGACGAATTCGTCATTCATTACCAGCCGCGCGCCGACGCGCGCAACGGCCGCCTGTGCGGCATGGAAGCGCTGATCCGCTGGCAGCATCCCGAGCGCGGATTGGTGCCGCCGCTCGAGTTCATCGGCGTGGCCGAGCAGACCGGGTTGATCGTGCCGATCGGCGACATGGTGGTGAAGAAGGTCTGCGCGCAGATCGCCGCATGGCGCAATGCCGGCGTGCAGGTCAAGCCGGTGTCGATCAATGTGTCGGCGCTGCAGCTGCGCACCGACGGGCTGCGGCAGGCGCTGGCGACCCACCTCGCGAACTACGGCCTGCCGGCATCGATGGTCTCCATCGAGCTGACCGAGTCCAGCATGCTCGACGAAGGCGGCGTCGCGCAGGAAGAGCTGCGCAACCTGCGCAACATGGGCGTCGAGCTGGAGATCGACGACTTCGGCACTGGCTACTCGTCGCTGTCAAAGCTGCAGAGCCTCGACATCGACGTTCTGAAGATCGACAGGTCCTTCGTGCAACGGGTCGGCCACGACGAACAGGCGCATGCGCTGTGCGACACCATGGTGTCGATCGGCCGCAGCCTGCACATCACCGTGGTGGCCGAAGGGGTCGAGCGGACCGACCAGCTGACGGCGCTGCAGCGCATGGGCTGCGACCAGATCCAGGGCTACCTGCTGGCGCCGCCGGTGCCGGCCGACCAGATCCCGGCACTCATCGACAAGGACTTCTTCCCGGGCGTCCTGCAGGCCGCCTGAGTCCCTGTCCCTTCAGTCGAACAGCGCGCGCAGCTGGTACTCGTCCGGCGCGTGCACCACGCCGCGCTCGGTGACCAGCGCCGTCACCAGTTCGGCCGGCGTCACGTCAAACGACGGATTGCGCACCTTCACGCCTTGCGCCGCCCATTGCGCGTCACGGAAGCCGGTGACTTCGGAAGCTGCCCTTTCCTCGATCGGAATGTCGCGCCCGGTGGCCACCGACAGGTCGATGGTCGACAGCGGGCAGGCGACATAGAAGGGAATGCGGTGCCGCGCCGCCAGCACCGCGACCATGTAGGTGCCGATCTTGTTGGCGACATCGCCATTCGCGGCCACGCGATCGGTGCCGACGATGACGGCATCGACCTCGCCCTGCGCCATCAGGTGGCCGGCCATGTTGTCGGTGATGAGGGTCAGCGGTATTTTTTCCTGCACCATTTCCCAGGCGGTCAGCCGCGCGCCCTGCAGGAAGGGGCGGGTCTCGTCGGCGATCACGCTGATACGCTTGCCGGCCTCGACTGCCGAGCGGATCACGCCGAGCGCAGTGCCGTGGCCGGCGGTGGCGAGCGCGCCGGCATTGCAGTGCGTGAGCACGCGCGCGCCGTCCGGCAGCAGCGCCGCGCCGTGTTCGCCCATCTGCCGGTTGATGCGCACATCTTCCGCATGAATGGCCTTCGCCTCGTCCAGCAGCGCCTGCGCAATGGCAGCGACGTCCGCTGCAGCATGCGCAGCGCGCAACCGCTGCATGCGCTGCAGCGCCCAGCTCAGGTTGACCGCTGTCGGCCGGCTGTCTGCCAGCACGCGCACGGCCGCATCCAGTGCTTCATCGAAGGCGGGGCGCGAGAGCGTACGCAGCCGCAGCGCCTCCAGCGCCACGCCGTAGGCGGCCGCGACGCCGATGGCCGGCGCGCCGCGAACCACCATCGTGCGTATGCCGTCGGCGACGCCGGCAGCCGAGTCGTACGCAAGGTAGTCGAACACGGCCGGCAGCCGGGTCTGGTCGATCATCTCGAGCCGGCCGTGGCCGGGCGCGTCGAGCCAGCGCAGCGTGACGACGCTGTCAGCGAGGGAAGCGACCGTCATTTCAGTGTCCTGCGAATTCGCACAGCGTGAAGACCGTCAGGCCCATCTTCTCCAGCTTCGCGCGCCCGCCAAGCTCGGGCAGGTCGACCACGAATGCGCACTCGGCCACGTCGCCGCCGAGGCCGCGCACCAGCATCACGGTCGCCTGCGCGGTGCCGCCGGTGGCGAGCAGGTCGTCGACCACCAGCACCTTGTCGCCGGCGTCGATCGCATCGTTGTGCATCTCGATGCGGTCGTGGCCGTATTCGAGCGCGTATTCATGGCCGGTGGTCTTGCCCGGCAGCTTGCCCTTCTTGCGCACCGGCACGAAGCCGACGCCGAGCGCATACGCCAGCGGCGCGCCGAAGATGAAGCCGCGCGCCTCGGTGCCGACCACCTTGCTGATGTCGCGGCCGCGGTAGCGCTCGACCAGCATGTCGATGGTGGCCCTGAAGCCCTGCGCGTCCTTGATCAGCGTGGTGATGTCGCGGAACTGTATGCCTGGCTTCGGATAATCGGGAATCGTTCGTATCAGTGACTGGATGTTCATGGCTTTGCCGGAGTCTGGGCATTCCTGCCGTAGGTCTTGAATTTTTCGATCACCTGCTGCATCTCTACCGACGACAGCAGCGTGGGGCGGCCCGCCTGCCGCGCCAGCAGGTATTGCTGGCACAGCGACTCGACCTCGACCGCGATCGCCATCGCTTCGTCGAGGTCGCGGCCGAGCGTGATCATGCCGTGGTTCGCCAGCAGGCAGGCCTTGCGGCCGTCGAGCGCCTCGACCGCATGGCGCGACAGCGCGTCGGTACCGAACAGCGCGTAGGGCGCGCAGCGGATCGAGTCGCCGCCGGCGACCGCGATCATGTAATGGAAAGCGGGTATGTCCTCGCGCAGGCAGGCGATCGCGGTCGCATACGGCGAGTGCGTGTGCACCACCGCGCCGATGTCGGGTCGCGCCTGCAGGATGTCGCAATGGAAGTGCCACTCGCTGGACGGCTTGCCGATGCCGATCACCTTGCCGTCATAGCCGACCGCGACGATGCGGCTCGGCGTGATCTCATCGACCGGCACGCCGCTGGGCGTGACGAGGAAGTGATCCTTCTCGCGGCAGCTGACGTTGCCCGAGGTGCCGCGGTTCAGCCCGCCGGACTCGAGCTTCTTGCAGGCAGCGACGATCTGCTCGCGAATCAGTACGCTCATGGTGTCAGCATCCTTCCCGCCACGGCGGACAGCTTTTCCAGCATCGCCGGATCGCGCGCCTCGGGCGCAGTGATCAGTGCGTGCTGCAGCGCGCTGCGGCAGCCGCAGCCGGCCGCGTGCGCATCGGCCTTCAGGTGCGGCACCACATGCCGCACCAGTTCGCGTCCCTTGTTCGCATTCGCGACCAGTACCGCGACGATCTGCTCGACCGTCACGTGCGCGTGGTCCGGGTGCCAGCAGTCGAAATCGGTCACCATCGCCACGCTGGCGTAGCAGATCTCGGCCTCGCGCGCGAGCTTCGCCTCGGGCATGTTGGTCATGCCGATCACGTCGCAGCCCCATTGCCGGTACAGGTTCGATTCGGCCAGGCTGGAGAACTGCGGGCCTTCCATCGCAAGATAGGTGCCGCCGCGCACGGCCTCGATGCCGGCCGCCGCGGCGGCCTGCTGCAGCCAGTCGCCCAGTCGCGAGCAGACCGGATGCGCCATCGACACATGCGCGACGAAGCCCTTGCCGAAGAAGGATTTCTCGCGCGCGAAGGTACGGTCGATGAACTGGTCGACGATCACGAAGGTGCCCGGCGCCAGCTGCTCCTTCAGCGAGCCGACCGCCGACAGCGACAGCAGGTCGGTCACGCCGAGCCGCTTCAGCGCATCGATGTTGGCGCGGTAGTTCACCTCGGACGGCGGGATGCGGTGGCCGCGGCCATGCCGCGGCAGGAAGGCCATCGGCTGGCCGGCCAGCGTGCCGGTCAGGATCTCGTCCGACGGTTCGCCGAAGGGGGACGCGACCCGCACCCACTGGCGGTCTTCGAGGCCGTCGATGTCATAGATGCCGCTGCCGCCGATGACGCCGATGAGCTTGCGTGCCGGATTGCCTTGCATAGGGTGTTCCGCAGGTGGATGGACAAGGCATGGACTGTATCAAATATCTTTTGCGACATCGAATTCGCCGCAGGCATCGGCCCTGTCGCTGCCCTGGCGCTTCTGATGCACACGAGGCGCTTTACATGAGAATGATTCTCATTTAAATTGATGGCCTGTTCATCATCACCGACCGCTGCCATGTGTGACCGCCACGACTTGCCCGCGCCGCCGAAACCTTCTGCGGCTGCATCGCTGATGACCAGCCTCGCCGAGGCTGCCCGGATGACGGGATCGCGCCGTCGCCGGCTGTGGGATTTGCCGGAACGCCTGCATTGCCCGGTGATCGGGGTCTGCCTGTCGGCCGACGCGATACGCCGGCTGCTGGGCCGCCTGCATCCGGACAACGCCAGCCTCGGCGATTATGAATGCCATTCGGCCTGCGTCGGCGCCGCCAGCCGCCGCACCGCGCTCACCGAGCAGTTGCAGGATGCGCTCGAGCGCCGGCACCGGCTGGTGGTTGCGCGGTTCAGGCAGGCCCGCGAGCGCAAGGCGCTCGTCGCGCTGTGGCAGGGCGCGAAGGGGCGTGGCGACATCGCCGGGGCGCTCTGGGCCGTCGTCACGCATCCGCAGCTCGATGCCGAGCTGGAGGAGGCCGTCTGCCGCGACGTGCACATGATCCAGCACCAGGCCGGCGCGGCCGAGCGCATCGATCGCGCGGCATTCGATGCGCTGGGGCGCGAACATGCGACGCTGCTGCGCGAGTTCGGCCGCGTGCAGCAGCGCATGACGCTGTTCGCCGAAGAGAAGACTGCGCAGCTGGCCGAACTCAACGAGCACTGCCTGCGCGCGCGCGCCGAAACGGCGCGGCAGGAGGCGAGGGCGGAACGGGCCGAGGCCGAGCTGCAATCGCTGCAGGCGCTGCGCGACGCCAGCGGCCGCGTCGACGCGCTGGAGCAGGAGGTCGCACGCCTGCAGGCGCGCCTGGCCGCGCAGCGCGCAACGAATGCCGGCTTGCAGGAAGCGCTGGCAGCGGCGCGGCGCGAGCCGGCGTTGCCGCGCGGGGAGGGCGGCGTCATCGAGCCGGGCTCGGTCATGCAGGAAGCCGACGAGACGCCCGCCGGCCTGCCGCTGCGCACCATCCTGTGCGTCGGCGGCAGGCAGGGCAGCCTGCCCACCTACCGCGATGCGGTCGAACAGACCGGCGCCGCCTTCCTCTATCACGACGGCGGGCTGGAGCAGAGCGCCCAGGTGCTCGAGGCCGGACTGTCGGCGGCCGACCTCGTGATCTGCCAGACCGGCTGCATCAGCCATGACGCGTACTGGCGCGTGAAGGATCACTGCAAGCGGCACCAGAAGCAATGCCTGTACGTCGACAGCCCGAGCCAGAGCGCCATCAGGCGCGAGCTGGTCAACTTCGTGAAGATGAATTTTTCGCGTACGGTGAAGCAGACTTCCTGAAATGCTTGGCCTGCGCACCGCAAGGCGCGGCCGTCGTGCCTCGGCGGCGCAGGCCTGCGCCTTTACTCTTCAATCCACTTCCTGATTTTTCCGGTGACATCCATGCGTCATACCCTCGTGCCGGCCGCGTTGCTGGCCGTTGCCGTTGCTTCCTCCCACGCCGGCTCTTTCGTCGGTTTCGAGTACTCTGCCGAAGAAAAGCGCGCCGGCGGGCAGACCGGCATGTCAGCCGCGACGACCCTGGGCTACAAGGCAGGCGACCGGACCGAGTATTCGGTCAAGGCCGGATTCAGCCAGCATGCGCTCGGGCATGGCGAGGCCGCCGAAAGTTTCGAGGCGCAGGTCAAGCGCCCCTTCGAAGTTGATGCGGCCGTCTTGCCGTATGCGGCGGCCGGCCTCGGAGAAAAGCTCAGCGCCGCCGACAGCTTTTCCTATTACTTCGTCGATGCCGGCATGAATGTCCCGCTGACGCCGACGTCAGCGCTCGACATCGGCAGCCACTCGGTGAACGCCTTCGATCCGGCCCGCAGGGTCTATTCGACACGCCTGCACACAGCGCTGTCGTGGCGAGTCGGCGCCTCGGACTCGTTCGGCCTGCGCTTTTCACGAAGCTACGGCGTCAGGTCGCAGGAGAAAGACGCATGGCGTGTGGCCTATTCCCACAGCTTCTGACCGCCACGCCTCGGCGCTTCATAGACTGGGGATATCGGAGCAAATGGATCAATAGAATTTAACGAAACATCTTTCCTGACCGATTTCTGACAGTTATCATTAATGATAATAGTTCGTATTAACATTAACAGAGTCAGGAAAGGCAATGATGAGAAACACTCGACGCTCCGCCCGTAAAGCCGGCTTGCGGCCGATCCCGATGGCCATTGCGGCGTTGTTCTGCATGGGCGCGCCGGCGCTGCAGGCGCAGGAGACTGAAGCGACGCCGCAAGAGCGGACGCTGCCGCGCGTGGACGTCATCGGCACGGCCGCTGCGATCAGCGAGGCGGCCGGCTCTGCCGCTCTCATCGACAGCCGCACGCTCGAAGAGAGCCGCGTGTTCAACGTGAACGAGGCGCTGCGCAAGGTGCCGGGCGTGCACATTCGTGATGAAGAGGGTGTCGGCCTGCGGCCCAACATCGGCATGCGCGGGCTGAACCCGACGCGCTCGACCAAGACCCTGCTGCTCGAGGACGGCCTGCCGCTGTCGTTCGCGCCCTACGGCGACAACGCCAGCTACTACCATCCGCCGATCGACCGCTATGACGCGATCGAGGTCAGCAAGGGCAGCCAGGTGATCCGCTTCGGCCCGCAGACCGCCGGCGGCGTGATCAACTACATCACGCCGGAGCCGCAGAAGGCATTCGGCGGCACGGTCGGTTTTGCCGCCGGCACGCGCGGCTACCTGAACGGCCACGTGATGGTGACCGGCAATGGCGCGATCGCCGACATCTATCACAAGGAATCCGACGGCGCGCGCAACAACATGCGCAGCCGCCTCGATGACGTGAACTTCAAGTGGGCGGGCCAGCTGAATGACGATCATCGGCTCGTGCTCCGTGCGACCCACTTCCGCGAAGATTCTCAGCTGACCTATTCGGGCATGACGCAGGCCGAGTACGCCAACCTCGGCCCGCGCTACAACCCGTTCAAGAACGACTTCTTCGACGCCAGCCGCACCGGCATGTCGGCGACGCACGAGTGGCGCCTGAATGCGGACGCGAAAGTCCTGACCAGCGTCTACGGCGCCTTCTTCAACCGTGACTGGTGGCGGCAGGCATCCGACACCGGTAGCAGCGGGTTGAACTGTCTGTCGGGTACGCGTGACGCGGGCGGCACGCTGACCGACGCCGACCTCAACAACTGCCGCATGCAGGGCCGCCTGCGCCAGTACACCACCACCGGCATCGATTCGCGCGTGCAGATGCGCCACCAGGCCTTCGGCATTGCCGGCGAACTCGAGGCGGGCGTGAAGTACCAGCACGAGGTGCAGGATCGCGTGCAGCACAACTACACGAGTTATACCAATTACCTGTCCGGCACCGGCATGACGCTGGGCGAGAACCAGCAGCGCCGCACCAATGCGACGTCGGCCTTTGTCGCCAACCGCTTCATCGTCAACGATCGTTTCGCTGTCACGCCGATCGTGCGTGTCGAGCACATCCAGCACGAGCGGATCAACTACCTCAACGATACGCGCGGCGGTTCGTCGTTCACCGAGGTCGTACCGGGCATCGGCGCGACCTATCAGCTGAGCGCGGTGACGCAGGTGTATGGCGGCGTGCACAAGGGCTTCAGCCCGCCGCGCGTCGAGGATGCGATCAATGCGAGCGGCCAGTCGGTTGAACTAAGCGCCGAGCGCAGCGTGAACGCGGAAGTCGGCGTGCGCACTTCGCCGGTGAAGGATGTGGCGTTCGACATCGCGGTCTTCCGCAACGACTTCAGCAACCTCGTGCAGGTCGGCAGCATCGCCGGCGGCAGCACCTCCTACCAGGAAGGCAAGGCGCTGTTCCAGGGCGTGGAGCTGGCCGGCCAGTTCGACAAGCTGAGCAAGTCGATCGAGGGCAACCTGTTTGCGCGTGTGTCGTGGACGTGGCTGCCGACGGCCGAGCAGAAGTCGGCATTCACCAGCGGCGCGGGTGCCGGCGCCATCGGCAACCGCCTGCCTTACGCACCCGAGAGCCTGCTGAACTTGACGCTGGGCTATCGCGCACCGACGAACTGGAATGCGCGTGTCGAGTATGTGTACGTTGGTCGTCAGTACAGCGACTTCGACAATACCGTCACGCCGGGCGCGAACAGCAATGGCCAGGAAGGCCTGATCGCCAGCTACGGCATCTGGAATGCGGTCGCGAACTACACGGTCGGCAAGGCGACCTTCTTCGTCGCGGCGAAGAACCTGAGCGACGAGACCTATATCGTCGATCGTACGCGGGGCATTCAGGTGGGCATGCCGAGGACCTTCCAGGCGGGGATGAAGTACGCGTTCTGACGAGGCTGCGGGCGCTGGAGATTGCCATCGATCTCCAGCGGCTCGAGCGATGAACCCTGGCTGGCGCAGGGATGACGTTCAAAGTGTAGTCAGCCACAAAATCGTCATCCCGGCGCAAGCTGGGATCCATCGTCGATGAACCCATGGCGATGTTCGTGGCCATTTCGACCATGGATCCCGGCCTGCGCCGGGATGACGATTTTGGGGGCGTCTATGCTTAAAACGTCATCCCGGCGCAGGCCGGGATCCATCGTCGATCAACCCCTGGCCCTTTTCGGAAGGCCGCCAAACTCGTCCTGTCAGCGAATGCAAGTTTCCCGAAGCCCCAAAACAAAAAAGCACCTGGGCATCTCTGCGCCAAGTGCTTTGCATTCTGTGGGGTGGCCGATGGGACTCGAACCCACGACGACCAGAATCACAATCTGGGACTCTACCAACTGAGCTACGGCCACCACTGAAACAAGCCCGCAATTATACAAAACTTTCGGACATTCGCCAGCATTTAATTCACGGCGACCGCCGCCGCCACTTCCTCGACCGGCGGATCGAGTGCCAGCAGCCGCCGGAAAGCATTCGCCAGCGCGCTGCGGCTGCCGGTCGTATACCCGGACAGCGCCCCCGCTTCGCTCGCATTTCGCAGCAGTCCGCGCTGCGCCAGCAGCCGTTGCAGCTGCCGCGCGACCGGTTCGCCGGTATCGACGATCTGCACGTCCGGCCCGGCCGCCTCGCGTATCAGCTGCTCGACGAAAGGGTAGTGGGTACAGCCGAGCACCAGCGTGTCGGCCTGCTGCGCCACCAGCGGCGCTACATAGCGGTTGACCAGCTGCGCAGTCTCGCGCGAGCGGATCTCGCCTTTTTCAATCTGGCTGGCCAGTCCATTGCAGGGCTGCAGCAGGAAATTCACCTGCGTCGCGTCGGCCACCTGGCTTTGCAGTTTCAGGAATTTGTCGCTGGCCAAGGTGCCGGCCGTCGCCAGCACGCCGACGGTGCCGCTGCGGGTCAGCGCGGCGGCCGGCTTCAGGCCGGGCTCGACGCCGACCACCAGCAGTTCCGGATAGCGTTCGCGCAGCGCGGCAATGGCTGCGGCCGTGGCCGTATTGCACGCGACCACCAGCGCCTTGACACGGAACTTCATGAAAAAAATCGCAATCGCCAGCGCTCGCTGCACGATCGCGGCTTCGGGCTTTTCCCCGTAGGGAGCGAAGCCCGAGTCCGCGAAGTACAGCAGCTCTTCATGCGGCAGCAGCGCGCGCGCATGGCGCAGCACCGACAGGCCGCCGATCCCCGAGTCGAAGATGCCGATCGGGGCGTCAGCCACGGGTTGGATTTTGTCAGGCAACGCTGACCGGAATGCCGCCGATGTTGCCGCTGGCAATCCGCTCCTGCCACGCTTTCGGGCCGGTGTTGTGCACCGAGGTGCCGCTCGAATCCACCGCCACCGTGACCGGCATGTCCTTCACGTCGAACTCGTAGATTGCTTCCATGCCGAGGTCTTCGAAGCCGACTACCTTCGCGCCCTTGATTGCCTTCGACACCAGGTAAGCGGCACCGCCGACGGCCATCAGATAGGCCGACTTGTGACCCTTGATCGATTCGATCGCCACCGGGCCGCGTTCGGCCTTGCCGACCATCGCGATCAGGCCGGTCTGCTCAAGCATCATGTCGGTGAACTTGTCCATCCGCGTCGCCGTGGTCGGACCGGCCGGGCCGACGACCTCGTCGCGCACCGGATCGACCGGGCCGACGTAATAAATCACTCGGTTCTTGAAATCCACCGGCAGCTTCTCGCCCTTGGCCAGCATGTCCTGGATGCGCTTGTGCGCGGCGTCGCGGCCGGTCAGCATCTTGCCGTTCAGGAGCAGCGTCTGGCCCGGCTTCCATGCAGCGACTTCAGCGGCCGTCAGCGTGTCGAGGTTCACGCGCTGCGACTTCTGCGTGTCCGGCGTCCAGTGCACTTCCGGCCACTCGGACAGCGCCGGCGGCTCGATGTAGGCCGGGCCCGAGCCGTCGAGCACGAAGTGCGCGTGGCGGGTCGCCGCGCAGTTCGGGATCATCGCGACCGGTTTCGACGCTGCGTGCGTCGGGTACATGTTGATCTTCACGTCCAGCACCGTGGTCAGGCCGCCCAGGCCCTGCGCGCCGATGCCCAGCGCATTGACCTTTTCGTACAGCTCGATGCGCAGCTCTTCCAGCTTGTTTTGCGGGCCGCGCTGCAGCAGCTCGTACATGTCGATGTCGTCCATCAGCGACTGCTTCGCCATCAGCATCGCGCGCTCGGCAGTGCCGCCGATGCCGATGCCCAGCATGCCCGGCGGGCACCAGCCGGCGCCCATCATCGGCACGGTCTTCAGCACCCAGTCGACCAGCGAGTCGGACGGATTGAGCATCACGAACTTGGTCTTGTTCTCAGAGCCGCCGCCCTTCGCGGCGACCTGCACGTCCACCGTATTGCCCGGCACCAGCTCCATGTGCACCACGGCCGGCGTGTTGTCCTTCGTGTTCTTGCGGTCGAACTGCGGGTCGGCCACGACCGAGGCGCGCAGCTTGTTGTCCGGGTTGTTGTAGCCGCGGCGCACGCCTTCATTGACCGCGTCTTCGATCGAGCCCTTGAAGCCCTCGAAGCGCACGTCCATGCCGATCTTCAGGAAGACGTTGACGATGCCGGTGTCCTGGCAGATCGGGCGCTTGCCTTCCGCGCACATGCGCGAGTTGGTCAGGATCTGCGCGATCGCGTCCTTTGCTGCCGGGCTCTGCTCGCGCTCATAGGCGCGCGCGAGGTGGCGGATGTAGTCGAGCGGATGGTAGTAGCTGATGAACTGCAGTGCGGCGGCGACCGATTCGATCAGGTCGTCTTGTTTGATGATGGTCATGTCGGGCGTGCTCAGTCGTATGGGTCGGGAAAATCGTTCAGTGGTCGCCGGCGTTCGCATGCAAGGTCGCTGCCATGATGCGGTCCGCGTAAGCGATGGCCAGCGCCGATACCAGGAAAACGCAGTGGATCGCGCTCTGCGCAATCAGCGTCTTGGTGTCATGCGCGCTGGCATTGATGAAGGTCTTCAGCAGGTGGATCGACGAGATGCCGATGATCGCGGTCGCGAGCTTCACCTTCAGCACGGACGCGTTCACGTGCGACAGCCATTCCGGCTGGTCCGGATGGCTCTCGAGGTGCATGCGCGAGACGAAGGTCTCGTAGCCGCCGACGATGACCATGATCAGCAGGTTGGAAATCATCACCACGTCGATCAGTCCAAGCACCACCAGCATGATGGTCGTCTCGGTGAGCTTGGCTTCGGCCGGCGCGATGCCGCCGACGCTGGTGGCCTTCAGGATGTGGTCGAGCGAATCGCCATGACCCATCAGCGCGCCCAGCAGGTCGACCAGCTCCACCCAGAAGTGGTAGACGTAAATGCCTTGCGCGAGAATCAGCCCGAGGTACAGCGGCAGCTGCAGCCAGCGGGTCATGAATATGAAATTGGCAAGAGTGGGGATCTTTTGGGCGACCTGTTTTTGCTCTGGCATCATCGGAAATCTCGGTGAAACAACGGGTTTCCGCACGTAAATCGTGCAGCGCGACATTTTACACGCAGCATTGCCCGCGATTACCCTCCGGGCGGAAGAAGCTGCAGGAATGGGTAGTTATGTAAGGGTTGAGTAAGAGAGTCCCCTTATCTTTTACCGAAAATTACTATCACCATGGAGACGCCATGTCCGAGATTGAATCTCTGATGCACGAGCATCGTGTGTTCCCCCCGTCTGACGACTTTGTCAAAGGCGCAGCCGTGTCCGGCATGGACGCGTATGCGGCGCTGTGCCGGGAGGCCGAGCAGGACTACGAAGGCTTCTGGCGTCGGCTGGCGATGGAAAACCTGGAATGGAAAAAGCCGTTCACCCGCGTGCTCGACGAGTCGCAGGCGCCGTTCTACAAATGGTTCGATGACGGCGAACTGAACGTTTCCTACAACTGCCTCGACCGCAACCTGACCAACGGCAACGCCGACAAGGTCGCGATCATCTTCGAGGCGGACGACGGCACGGTCACCAGGCTGACCTACCGCGAACTGCATGCGAAGGTCTGCAAGCTGGCCAACGGCCTGAAGTCGCTCGGCATCAAAAAGGGCGACCGCGTCATCATTTACATGCCGATGTCGGTCGAAGGCGTGGCCGCGATGCAGGCCTGCGCACGCATTGGCGCGACGCATTCGGTGGTCTTCGGCGGCTTCTCCGCCAAGTCGCTGCAGGAGCGCATCATCGACGCCGGCGCGGTCGCGGTCATCACCGCCGATGAACAGGTCCGAGGCGGCAAGCATCTGCCGCTGAAGGCCATCGTCGACGAGGCGCTGGCGATGGGTGGTTGCGAGGCGATCAAGAACGTCGTCATTTACCAGCGTACCAAGGGCAACATCAATTTCGTGGCCGGCCGCGACCTGTGGCTGCACGAGCTGGCTGACAAGCAGGCCGAGCAGTGCGAGCCGGAGTGGGTCAGCGCCGAGCATCCGCTGTTCATCCTTTATACGTCCGGCTCCACCGGCAAGCCGAAGGGCGTGCAGCATTCGTCCGGCGGCTACCTGCTGTGGACCATGCTGACGATGAAGTGGACCTTCGACATCAAGCCGTCCGACATCTTCTGGTGTACCGCAGACATTGGCTGGGTGACTGGCCACAGCTACATCGCCTACGGCCCGCTGGCGGTAGGTGCGACGCAGATTGTTTTCGAAGGTGTGCCGACCTATCCGAACGCGGGCCGCTTCTGGGAAATGATCCAGCGCCACAAGGCGACGATTTTTTACACCGCGCCCACGGCGATCCGCTCGCTGATCAAGGCATCGGAAGCCGACATGAAGGTGCATCCGCAGCACTTCGACCTGCGTTCGCTTCGCCTGCTGGGTTCGGTCGGCGAGCCGATCAATCCGGAAGCCTGGATGTGGTACTACCAGAACGTCGGCGACATGCGCTGCCCGATCGTCGACACCTTCTGGCAGACCGAGACCGGCGGCCACATGATCTCGCCGCTGCCGGGCGTGACGCCGATGGTGCCGGGTTCGTGCACGCTGCCGCTGCCGGGCATCATGACGGCGATCGTCGACGAGGCCGGTAATGACATGCCGAACGGTCATGGCGGCATCCTGGTGGTCAAGCGTCCGTGGCCGTCGATGATCCGCACGATCTGGAACGACCCCGAGCGTTTCAAGACCAGCTATTTCCCGCCCGAGCTGGGCGGCAAGCTTTACCTTGCCGGTGACGGCGCGATCCGCGACGCATCCAACGGCTACTTCACCATCACCGGCCGCATCGACGACGTGCTGAACGTGTCGGGCCATCGCATGGGCACGATGGAGATCGAGTCCGCGCTGGTTGCGAACCATCTGGTGGCCGAAGCCGCCGTGGTGGGCAAGCCCGACCCGACGACAGGTGAGTCGATCTGCGCTTTCGTCGTGCTGAAGGGCCAGCGCCCGGCCGGCGACGAAGCAGCGCGCGTGGCGAAGGAGCTGCGTGACTGGGTCGGCAAGGAGATCGGGCCGATCGCCAAGCCGAAGGAAATTCGTTTCGGTGACAACCTGCCGAAGACCCGTTCCGGCAAGATCATGCGCCGCCTGCTGCGCGTGCTGGCCAAGGGCGAGGAAATCACGCAGGACGTGTCCACGCTCGAGAACCCGGCCATCCTCGACCAGCTCAAGCAGGCAAGCTGACGATGCGGCGGCGCAGCGTTGCCGCCGGCTCGGGTTTGATGTTGAATGGCTAAAACGGTTTGTGGGGGAAGGTCGTAGGGTCCACTCCGATGGCCCTATTACCGGATTGCCGCTCCATCGTGTGGTGGAGCGGCTCTTTTTTTGCCGTTTCGATCAGAATCACCCGCAAATGGCCAGATCGGCTCAAGCTTTGCTATAATCGCTGGCTTCGTCCTGATGCAA
>JACCDX010046480.1_pt1 | contig 17446 bp, 16 predicted proteins | sample 7449681 | NCBI WGS metagenome assembly JACCDX01 (sample SAMN15323450, study PRJNA562643) | freshwater metagenome | isolation source: river surface water | place: USA:Blue River Watershed | collected 2017-08-18
GCCTTGGCGCGGGCAGTCGGTGTCTGCCGTGACCTGCCCCTGACCTGGGAGGTCGAAATCACGGAAACCGAGCCGATTGTCGACTTTGGCGCCACTCGCGCACAACTGAACCATTGGCGTGAACTTGGGGTCAAAATCGTGCTCGACGACTTTGGCACTGGCTGGTCCAACTGGGTGCGGGCCGAATTGCTGCCTGTCGACCGGATCAAGATCGATTCGGGATTTGTGCGCGACCTGCCTTCGGCCAGCGTGCAGTCCGTGTTGCGCGAGATCCGCGCCAGGGCCCTGGCGCAGGACATCGAACTGACTGTGGAAGGCGTCGAAACCGCCGAACAAGAAAACCGATTGCGGGCGCTGGGCTTCACGCGCTTCCAAGGCTGGCTGTACGCCCAAGCCATGCCCTTGACCGAAGTCCTGGCGTCCTCGGGTTTTTTGAAGCCCCGGCTTTAGTTTGATCGTCTGCGTCCGATGACGATAGAACAGAGGTACCCATGCGCATCCGTCACGCCTTGATTGTTTTGGGATGGTCCGGCCTGCTTGTGGCCCAAGCACAAACGGGCTCACCCACGCCCGCCCCTGGTAAAACCGCAGCACCTGCCGGTGTCTGCCTGTTGGCCGATTTCCGTGCCTTGGCCCTGACCACGCACGAGCCCTCGCAGCGCTTCACCCTGGCGCTGGACTGGATGAACCAGCACGCCAGGCACTGCACCGTCGATCAACTCAAGGTGCTCAACAACTACCGGCCCAGTTGGATGGGAGCGGCCGACCACCCAAGGTTGCAGGGTTTGATCGACTCCCTGATCGAAGCCCAAACCGCCAATGACCCGGAAAAGCTCAAGGCGCTGTTCACCCCTGAGGTGACGCTGCCCCCCGAGGAGGTGACCAAGACCGTCACGGCCAAACCCACACGGGCCCCCGTGGCGGCCCCGCCCGCGCCGATGCTCAACCCCATGATTCAGGGGTATGTGCAACCCCCTTTGCCCGCTCCACCGCCCGGTTCGGCCCCGTTGGTTCGCCCTGGTGGCACCCCTTGAGCTCCTGGGCTTCGACGGCTTTTGACGCCATGGCAGACCCTGTCTTTCAATCAGGGGCCCCAGTGAAGCCACCCCATTGGGGACGCAAAAACCGCATCCCTCTCCCCGACGATCGGCTCAGCGAACAATCGGCCCGATGCTGCTGAACTGATCGGTCCAGGCGCGTAAACCAGGTTGGTCTTGCGGCTCTTTGCGCAAAAAACGGCCATCGGCATCGCGCACTTCCCGGTCAACAGGGGGCAATTCGCTCAAATAAACACGGTCTTGTGTCAGGATGAAGTGCAAGTTCAGGCGCACGTTGCGCCTTTCGTCCAAGGCTTGGTATTTGTGCCGGAACCCCATGTTCAACCACTCGGCCTGTGCCTTCACGATCGGATACAGGTTCAAGTACGCGTTGGTGATGTTGATCGCAATGAAGCCACCCGGCTTCAGGTGCGCGTGATAAATGGCAAAGGCCTCGCGGGTCAGCAAATGGATCGGCACCGAGCCACCGGTGAAGGCGTCCAACACGATCACGTCATAGCGTTTGTCCGCCGGCAACTGCTCCATGCGCAAACGCGCGTCACCCAGCAAAATGTGTTGTCGCCCCGCTTTGCACTGGGCCAGGTTGTCAAACCAGGTCTGAGCGATGCGAACGGCGTGGGGATTGATTTCGTAAAAATCATAGGCGTCCGCGGGGCGCGCGTAATTCGCCAAAGTCCCCGCGCCCAGGCCAATCAGCGCCACCTCGATGCTGGGGCGACGCGCCATCACCCACTGCAAGGTCTCGCCAATGCCGCTGTCATGGGCGTAGTAGGTCGTGGGCACATGGCGCAACTCGGGGGCCAGAAATTGCTGACCATGGGTGACATTGCCGCTGAAAAAGACCCGGTCATTTTGTTCCGGGTGATGCGGGAAGCGACGCTCTTTCACGGCCACCGTGCCGTAAAAGTTGCGCGCCCGGTCCAGCAAGACCTCTTGCTGGCCATCCGGCGCTTGGGCACGCCAGTGCCAGTTGCTTTCCATCGCCCACAGCACCCCCACCATGCCCAGCATGCCTGCGACTGGGGTCACCCCCAAGCGGCGCCGAGCATCGCGGCGCAGGCTACGCACAAGCACCCCAATGGCCAGCACGGACGAACTGGCCATGGCCAGCAACCACTCGTGATAGTCGTTGAACAAAGGTGTCGCGACCAAGGTCACAAACAGGCCGCCAAAAGCGCCCCCCAGCGACATGCACAAATAAAACTCGGTGAGTCGGGCCGGCTCGTCCGGACGCCGTCGGTACAGCTCGCCATGGCACAACATGCACAACACAAAAATGAGGGCATAGTGGAGCCATCGCACCTCATTCACCCCGTAGTCCCACGTGAACCCGAACCAAGCGGGGATGTCGCTGTAACCCGTGGCAGCCAGAATCAACACCAGGGCGGCGGCCGCAAACCCACCAGGCCGATACCACCGGGGGTGATCAAAGGTCAGAATGAAGGTCAACAAATACAAGCCCAGGGTGGTGATCCACAACCTGGGCTCCGGGGCCACGTCGTGGCTGATCTGATCGGTGGCGGCGATGAACACCAGCGAAGCCAAGGCGGGCAATGCCACCCAAGACAGGCGCTGCAAGCCCCAAGCCGATGATCGCGAGGGCTGAGCCGCCGCGGTGTCGATCGGCGGTGTCGGGCTTGAAGCGTTTTGCCATGCGCCCCAGGCCAGCGGAGCGCACAACAAGGCAAACACCCAAAAGCCCCATGTCCACAACTGGCCCATGGCCTCTTGCTCGAGCCAAGGTTCGAGCACGTAAGGAAAAGTCAATAAGGCCAAAAACGACCCCACGTTGGAGAGCGCGTACAGCCGATACACCGAATGCGCGTGGGTCGTGCGGGTGAACCAGTGTTGCACCAGAGGGCCGGTGGTGGCCAAGCAAAAATAAGGCAGGCCCACACTGGCCCCCAAAATGAGCAACACCTGAATCACCGGCGAGTCGGGGTTGACAGGCCGCCAATGGGGATCAGGCAGCACCTGGGACGCCAACAAGGCGGCGGCCAACAGAAGGGCCAAATGAATTCGGGCTTGCGTGCGGCGCTCGAACCAACGCGCCAGTGCGTGCGAATAGAGATAGCCCAGGCACAACAGGCTTTGAAAGAACAGCATGGCAGTGGTCCACACCGCCGGGCTGCCCCCAAACCACGGCAAGATCTGCTTGCTCAGCAAGGGTTGAACTTGAAACAACAGGAAAGCGCTGGTGAAAATCGTCAGGGCAAAAGGGATCAAGCCCCACGACCCATTGAACCGGGCCATCAAATCACTCGGCTTTCATGGTTTTTTTCATGCCCATTCAACACCCACAAGGCCACCCCCCCGCTGGCCATCAGCCACAAAGAGACATGGATGGCTTTCTGGCTGATGGCATAGGTGACGCTGGAATAGGTCAGCCAAGCGCAGGCTCCCGCAAAAATCAGCGGTAACACCGGGTATAGGGGCACTTTGAAAGGACGTTCGGCTTGACCATCGGTGTGACGCAACCACATCACCGCCAAGCTGACCAGGAACAAAAAGCCCCAAAACACGGGGGCCGTGAACTCCACCATGGCCGAGAATCCATCCGCCTCTTGGGTGCCCAGACCAATCAATGCCACACTGATCAGGCCCTGAATCCAAAACGCGGTTTTCGGGCTGCCACGGTCCAAATGCCACTTGCCCAGTGTTCTCAACAGGTGCCAGTCTTGGCCCAAGGCGAAGTTGCCCCGTGCGCCCACGATCATGGTCGCGTTGATGCTGGTCAGCGCCGCAATCGCCACAAACAAGCCCAGGGCCTTGTGGGCCCAGGGCCCCAGCGACAAGGCCACCAAGTCCGATGCGGCCGTCTTGCTCTGACTCAACCCCTGTAAGCCCAAGCCCATGAACAGGGCCAGGTTCACCAACAGGTAAATCAGGGTCAGCACGGCCATGCTCGCCACAATCACCCAGGCCATGGTTCGTGGCCCACCCCGGACTTCAGCCGAGACATAGGCCGACTCGTTCCAACCGCCAAACGTCAACAACACAAACACCAGACACAAGCCCCATTGGGCCGGCGCAGGCGCCTGGACGAACCACTCCAAAGCCCCCGATTTCGGAGCCTCGGCCATGAAGCCAGCGCAGACCACGGCCAAGAGCCCAAGCAACTCCAAAACCGTGAGCACCGCTTGCAAGCGGGCCGAGGCATTCAAACCCACCAAGTTGATCACCGTGAGCGAGACCACCACCCCCAAGGCCCACCAGGCACTGGACCATGTGCCCAAATGCCATACAGAGCTCATGTAGTCACCAAACACGAAAGCCAAAAGGGCGATCGAACCGGTGTTGATGACGGTGGCCTTTGACCATGCATACATGAACGACACATGACGGCCAAAAGCCCGCTGCAAGAAGTGGTAGTCACCGCCGGCGTGTGGGTACGCGGTACACAGCTCGGCATAGCACAAGGCCCCGCAAATGGAGATCAAAGCACCGATCAACCAAAGCGACAAAGCCCAACCGGCGTCACCGCTGATACCAGCCACCAAGGCAGGTGTCTTGAAAATGCCCGCCCCCACGACAATGCCCACGATGAGCAACACGGCAGCCGAAGGGTGCAACAGGCGCAAGGGCTGGGCCGACCGCGCCTCAGATGAAGTCATGGACATCTGCCTTTAAAAGAATCCAGATCAGCGCTTGCGGGCTTGCACGGGGGTGATCAGTCCGCCCGAAGAGGTCACCATGCCCGTGATTTGAGGGCCCGAAACCTTGCCGTTGAAACGATGCACCTCTCGATCGGGTGTCATGAACTGGAAGTTCAATTCTTCCCCCAGCAGGCGGGCACCGAGCAAATGCATGCTGGAAGAACCCCGGGTGATCGTGCCACCGATCTTTTGCAAGACCTGCTGAAAGTTCAAACGCGCGGGACCGCCTTCCATCCCGGTCAGCATCCACTCCCCTTCGACCGAAGCAGGAACCACCCACAGATAGCCCCGAGCGCTTTCATGGACCACATTCTCATCGGGCTCCCAATCCCCCATGGTGAAAGCGTGCGACACCACTCGGGTGCCCGGTTTCATGCGCAGCAGGGTGGGCCGCAAACGCATGTTTAAATCGGGTAACAGATACAACGTGACCACCGTGGCGGATGTGAAATCTTCCTTGAAAATATCGCCCGTGATGATGCGCACTTTATCGCCGACCCCGGCCTCTTGAACCATGCGTCGCGCGTAGTCGGCCATTTGCGGGTTGTATTCAATGCCCACCGACTGCGCCCCAAACTCTTTGGCGGCGGTGATGGCGATGATGCCGTCCCCAGCGCCCAAATCAAACAGGCGATCGCTCGAGGTCACCTTGGCCGCCGCCAACATTTTGTCGATCAATCCCTTCGGGGTGGGAATCCAGATCACATCCTTGCCCAATTGCCCGCGCTCGGGCACATAGGCCTTGTCGGCCCAAGCCAGGCCGAGCCCAGACCACAGCATCGCCACACCAAAACCAACCCAGGCCATGGGCCGCAACCATGAAAATCGCATCATGTTCTTCTCTTAAAAGGGATACAAAAATTCCCAGCGTAAAACGATTTTGTGAAAATAATGGGACTGAGAATATTCGATTTATAACCGCCCCAAGCCCTTTCAAAGGGAATAACCCTAGGGACTGCCCTCAGAAAAAACCCTGATGGACAAGTGCGGCCTGGGTTTCTGGCCGCACCCAGCGGCGTCGCCGCAGCCTTGGGCGGAGCCCCATGGGCAGGGCTGGTAGTTTGTTACAATGCTGGGTTCTATCTCGGGGTGTAGCTTAGCCTGGTAGAGCGCCACGTTCGGGACGTGGAGGCCGGAGGTTCGAATCCTCTCACCCCGACCAATCAAGCCGCCAATTGGCGCGCACCGGCCAAGACCCGGCTGAGTGACCGAAACTCCCGACTGAGCCGCTCAAACACCTCGTCCACCGGTCTAAAGGCCCAAGCCGCATGTCTGTAAGCGATTTGTCCGATCCGGCGGTCATGGTCCTTGGACGCCAGGTGCGCCGGACGTCTCCTCCAAGCGTCGACAAACAGGCACCCATCACCATGTCCCAGCTGGCCCGGATGTGAGGTTGCCAATCTTTGAACGCTCCTGCAACATATGACCCGTCACGTCATGCAAAAGGCGACACCCAGTCCAGTCATCTGCGCGCGTGTTTGTGCCGATTGAAAACCGGCCAGTCTTGACCTAACGTCATCGTTTTGGTCAACGGGCGTGCCTTGACCTTGGGCGCCGCACCGACCGCAACGAGACAGCGGCTTTGTCCGCCCAAAATCCCTTCCAGATGAACGTCAGTTCAGCTTGAAAGGTGAAAAATTGGTGTGGGCATCGTAGTAGTCCTCATGCTCTTTGCGTTTGAGGAAATTGACCACCCGGTAGGTCACGGGGGTCATGACGATCTCCCATGAGGTTTTCAACACGTACTGCGCCAGCGCGACCGCGATGACCTGCTCGGTGGGCCAAATCGCATAAAAAGCCAAGACATAAAACAGGCCCGAATCCACGGCCTCGCCAACCAGGGTCGAGCCGATGGTTCGGCTCCACAAGAAGCGACCCCGGGTGAGCAGCTTCATCTTGGCCAACACGTAGCTGTTGGCAAAACTGCCACACCAAAACGCCAATATGGAAGCCAGCATGATGCGAGGGGTGTTGCCAAAGACCGCTTGCAAATGGGACTGATAGCCCTGGTTAAAGGGGTCAGAGGCCGCCGGGAGCGACAGCACCACCCACGACATCAAGCTGGCAAACAACAAGCCGGCAAACCCAGCCCAAACGACGCGGCGATCACGCCCATAGCCATAGACCTCGGTCAAGATGTCGCCAAAAATATAGGACATGGGGAAAAACAGCACCCCAGCCCCAAAGGTCACGGTGCCCAACACAGGCAAGGTCACTTCGGCCGCCTTGGCTGCGCCGATCAGATTGGAGCAAAGCAGCACACAAACAAATGCCGCCATGATGAAGTCGTAGTATTTGTAGGTCTTCACAGCGTCGCTCCTGTTGACAAACCGAGGTCACACCCACGTGCACCCGTCAGGCCCTGGGTGAGGCGGAAAGACAGCCAGAAAACGTTGGGGCATGTTCGTGGCACGTCCAGGAATCATACGCCCAAGCACGGACAGGGATGACCCCGCCCGGCCCCAGGCCTAGAATGACCCGCCATGTGGATCGCAGTGGCTTTGGGGGTCTTGATCGGCGCCATCATGGGCATCATGGGAGCCGGTGGCGGCATCTTGGCGGTGCCGGTGCTGGTGGCGGGCCTGGACTGGCGCATGCAACAGGCCGCGCCGGTGGCCTTGGTGGCAGTGGCGTCCGGCGCCCTGGTGGGGGCCATCGACGGCTTCAGGCATCGCCTCGTGCGCTACAAAGCCGCTGGGCTCATGGCGGTTTGTGGCGTCCCCATGACCCACGTCGGGCAACAATGGGCGCACGCCCTGCCCCAATTCCTGCTGATGGGCGGTTTTGCTGTCCTGATGGGGTTGGTCGCGCGTCGGTTCTACCGCCAAGCCCAGACTGGGGACTCTGCGTCCGACGACGTGCTGCGCGTGGCCTTCATCAGCCCCTCGAGCGGCAAATTCATCTGGACCCCGTTGACCGCCCTGGTGCTGGGGGGCATTGGCGCCTTCACCGGCCTGATGACGGGTCTGCTGGGGGTGGGGGGTGGCTTTTTGATCGTGCCGCTGATGCGGCGTTTCACCAACCTGGGGTTGCCTGGGGTCGTGGCGACATCGCTGTTTCTGATCTCGCTGGTCAGCAGCGGGGGGGTGATCAACGCCTTGTATCTGGGGGCCGAATTGCCTTTGCGCGAGACCTCGAGCTTCGTGCTGGCCGTGGTCAGCGGCATGCTGCTGGGCCGACACCTGTCCAGGCGATTGGCCGCGCGTCAGGTGCAAATCGGCTTTGCGGTCCTGCTGTGGGTGCTGGCGACTTACTTGATGGTCAAAGCTTGGGGGGCATATCCGCTTTAATGACGGTTGGTCATCATCGAGCAGGCAGGCGAACCGGGTACTGTTTCCCCGTGGCCGGATTGAGCACGCACCCCAGCAAGACCAACAGCAAAGAGCCCAGAAAACCGCAGGCCAACATCGCGGCCGGGTCGCTTTCGGGGCCGCTCAAGACCATCAGTAACGCCATGGCCACCCCAGGGGGATGCAGGCTGCGAGAGGCGTACATCAACAGAATCGAAGCGGGCACCGCCACGCCGACAGCCAGTTCGGGTATGGGCAAGCCGTGCGCCGCCAGCAAGCCCGCAGATACGCACAGGGTATTGCCGATCACGGCCGGCCAAGGTTGCGCCATGGGGCTGGCGGGCATGGCAAACACCAACAAGGCTGAAGCCCCCAGGGGGGCCAACAAACCCAGCTGCTGCCCTTGCCAGTCGATGGCCCAACCCAAGACGCGCCAATAGAGGGCGACCACCGCCAGGGACAGGCCTGCGGCCACGGCCACCCGCCAGCGCTCGCGCGACGACACCTCGATGGAAGCGGGAAGCAGATGTTTAAGCCAGCGGCTTGACCTTGTTTTGAATTTCATGCACCAACAGCGCGAGTCGCGGATCCACGGTGTCGAACTTTACACCATGGTGGTGTTCGGTTGCGACCGACGAATCCGCCGCGCGCATTGAGGTCGCGTTTTGGATGGTCACGCCCGTGGTCACCGACTCGAGCCGGCCCGTGGTGGCCAATTCAAAGTTCAGGGTCACCATCCACCGGTCCCCCACCTGCCCCAAGGGCTCGGGGCCAACGATCAAGGCGCCGGAGCCACTCAAGTCCAAGATCTGGTAGCCGGCAGGCCCCGCGCCCGAGCCCCCCGCCGGCCGGATGTCGATCGGCATCCGGACCGACACCCGGTGCTGCCCGCGCAAACGGTGTTCGCGGATTTCGCTGGGGTAAGTCATGAGCATGTAGTCGCGCGGGTGCAACAACAGCGATTCGATGCCACTCTCAAACGAATAGATGGACAGACCCGAGAACAGCCGAACCTCCACCCTTTGCCCCTGCTCGAAACGCACCGCACCGCCGGCCTCACGCGGCAGGCGAAGCAAAAAAAACTCGCGGTCGACGTAACCGATGAGCGTGGTGTAACACTTGAACGCACTGGGATGATGGCGCAAGAGTTGCAGGTTTTGACCCACGCGCACGCCCATGTCATCAAACGACAGAGGCGACGGAAGGGGTGAGGCGCTGGACATGCGAAATTCGTCAAAAATATCAAGTTGCACCATAATTTCACCATAACCAGACCCAAGCAGGTAGCGACGATGGCATTTCTCTCGCACACGGCCAAGCCAACGCGGTGGCAGAACTGGCTTTTCGGGCAAGTCGATTTTCACGAGAACGAGGAATACCAAGAGTTTCGCTACAAGTTCTTGATCATCCTGATGATTTCGGCGGGTCTGTTGACGCTGCTGTTCATCCTGGGCACCCTGAGCCAAATCAACCCGCTCGGATGGCGCCATGGCTGGGCGATGATGACGTTCACGGTGGCCACACTGGTGATGTGGCTGTTGCTGAGGGGCCGGCCCCACAGGTTCAAGTCGATCGCCTGGTCATACGAGGTCTTGTCCCTGCTTGAGTCAACGTCGGCCTTGATCCATGTACCGATCGATGAGTTGCGCGTGCTCTGGTTTTACACCAATGTGCCTTGCGTGTTCATTTTGTTGGGTCAAAAACCGGGCTGGTTGATCACGCTGGGCACCATGGCTGGCCTGGTTCTGGTGAATGCCGGATTGGCTCAACCCTACTCGGGGCCGGCGATGGCCACTGGCGTGCTGGCCCTGGCGTATCTGGGCATTTCTTTTCACGCCTATGGCGACCGGTCAATGTCGTATTTCAAGCGCATGCGCGATTACAACGCCCAGTTGCAGGCGCTGGCCAGCCATGACCCCCTGACCGGCGTCATGAACGCGCGTGCCTATTACCGTGCCTGTGATCAGGCCATCCACGCCAGCCAGCGCAGTCGGGCCCCGTTCTCGGTTTTGTTCATCGACTTGGACCACTTCAAGATGATCAACGACCGCCACGGACACGCGGTCGGCGACGAGGTGCTGCGCGAAGTGGCTCAGACGCTGCAGCGGCACATCCGTCGCAGCGATGCCCTGGGCCGAATCGGAGGCGAAGAGTTTTCGGTCTTTCTGCCCGATACCCAGGCTGAAGGGGCTCAAGCCTTGGCCGAAACATTGCGTCTGTCGGTGGCGGCGCTGCGCATCACCACAGCGGGTCAAGTGTTGAGGGTCACGGCCAGCATCGGCGTCGCCGCCGGTCACTTTGGGGGCAGCGCAGACGCCAGCATGGCCTCGATCCAACAGCGGGCCGATCAGGCCATGTACGAGGCCAAGCGAGCCGGTCGCAACCGGGTGTCGCTGTTCGATGCGACACGCCCCGAGGGCACCAACGCCGAACCCCAAGCAGCGTCCTGACCCCCCGTGATTCAGCTCGAACGGCGTTCCCGAACCGCTCGGGCCAGACGCTCGAGCAAAGGCACGGTTTGCTCAAAGGAAATGCAAGCATCGGTGATCGACACCCCCGCGCGCAAAGGGACACCGGGCACGAGATCTTGCCGGCCCTCGTTCAAATGGCTCTCGATCATCACGCCGAGAATGCGTCGATCACCGCCGGCGATTTGCTCGGCCACCTCGTGGGTCACATCGATTTGTCGACGATGTTGCTTGCTGCTGTTGGCGTGCGAAACATCGATCATCACCCGTTGATCCAGTCCGTTGGCGGCCAACACCGCGCAAGCCGCCTGCACATCGGCAGCGGCGTAATTGGGTTGCTTGCCCCCACGCAAAATGATGTGCGCATCAACGTTGCCCCGGGTTTCAAAAATCGCAGCCTGCCCCATTTTGGTCATGCCCATGAAGGCGTGCGCGGCGCGCGCCGCCACCACGGCATCGGCCGCGATCTTGACACTGCCATCGGTGCCGTTCTTAAAACCCACGGGACAGGACAGGCCACTGGCCAATTGGCGGTGACTTTGGCTCTCGGTGGTGCGTGCGCCAATGGCCCCCCAGGTCACCAGATCGCTGATGAACTGTGGGCTGAGCAAGTCCAGGAACTCGGTGCCGACCGGCAACCCCAGTTCGAGCACGTCAAGCAACAACCTTCGGGCCATGGTCAGTCCCTCGTTCATGGCAAAGCTGCCGTCCAGATGGGGATCGTTGATGTAGCCTTTCCAACCGACCGTGGTGCGAGGCTTTTCAAAATACACCCGCATCACCACAAGCAGATCCTCTTGCAAGCGATCGGCCTGCGCCTGCAACAAGCGCGCATAGGCCATGGCTTGGTCATGATCGTGGATCGAACAAGGGCCCACCACCACCAGCAAGCGATCGTCCTGGCCGCGCAACATGGCCCCGATGTCGGCGCGCGCACGCGCCACCAGCGACAGGTGATGGGCTTGGGCGGGCAAGGACTCTTCGAGCAAAGCAGGGGTCAACAAGGGCCTGACGGCGGCGATGCGAATGTCATCGGTGCGGGTGCTGTCGTGGGTGCGCATTTTGTGGAAAAGTTTTAAAATATCAACATCGAGCAAACCGTTACTGGGTCATGAAGCACCGCGATGAACCATTGATCAGCCCCGCCGAGTGGGAGGCTTTGACCAGCCCCGGCGGGCGGGGGCGGATCGATGTGTATTATCCCATCAGGGTTTGGTACCTGTTGGGCACTTGCGCCCTCTATGCGGTCGCCCTGATTCTCTCCAGTCACCGCATGGCCAGCTTGTTGGCTTCGGATCACTCGATGGTGGATCGGCTAGACGCCTACTTGTTCTTTCGTGGGTGGTTCGTCGTCTGCGCCACCGCCTTTGGGCTGTGGGCCTATGCCCGCGGTTGGCGCTTAAAGCCGGTGTTTTGGGGCCTGTTCTTCATGAGCCTGGCCAACCTCATGTCCGATCTCTTCATCGTCTACCCCGAACGACTGAGCCACCCGACCCCGGGCTTCATGGTGCTGTTCTCGATGCGGCTGTTGGCCATCGTGGCCCTGCTCTTTTGCGCCAAAAACACGCACCGTGTCCCTGCCGTCGGCCAACGATTCAACCTGTTCTTGCCCTTGCGACACAGCGCCTGGCTGGATCGTCGCGACCGCTCGTCCGGCCACAGCCGCTGATGGGTGTAGCCCTTGCTCGCCACCTCAACCCCACCGGTGGTGGTTGGTGGCATGCGCGGGCCTGGCGTCGCCAACGTCTCTGGCGCTCGACCACCGATCACATGCAAGACTGGTGGTTGCAAACCGCCCCCGTCGCCCAACGGCTGGTGCTGATCGGCGCCAGCGCAGGCTGGATGATGAGCGAGCGTTGGTTGACGCGCCACCGTGAGGTCGAAACCTGGGACATCGATCCATGGGCCGCTCGCCTGTTTGAGTGGCGCCATGGGCGGGCGTTGCGCTCGGCGCAGGTGCGTTGGTCGCACCACCGCTCGGACGCATGGGCCCAACCCGATGCTTGGCTGCACACCCACTCGGATTCGGTGTTTTGGTTTGACAATGTGCTGGGGCAACTGCGTTTCGCGATGCCGCTGGCGCAGGCCCGCGCCCGCATCGAAGGCGTCAAGCAGCTGATGCACGGTGCCCGTTGGGGCAGCGTGCACGACCGTTACTCGGGCCCCTTGCGCGCACCCACCGGCGCGTGCGCCCCTGCATGGACATCGGCCAGCGGGGTGGATCTGAACCAAGGGGTGGCCCAAGACTGGTTACACGCCTGGGGGGCCCAAGCCCCGTGGCTCGATCACCTGACCGACCAGGTGTTTGTCAGCGGCACGCCCGTGCTGAACCTCGCCTGGCCCTTTCAACGCGATTTTGGTCATTGGCTGGAGCTGGGTTGGCAGTTACCATAGCCCCATGGACACCCAATACCTGCGTCGTTATGCCGAGTCGGCCGACGACAACACCTTGGCCCACGGACTGCCTTTGACCGACACGCAACGCGATCTGATCGCCCGCGTCGACGAGGTCGGCCCCACTTGGGCACAACGCGCCTTTGACCACGACCGCGAGGCCAAGTTCCCAACCGATAACTGGAATGACCTGCGGGCGATGGGATTTTTGGGCCTGTGTGTGCCCAAACGTTACGGCGGCATGGGCGCGGACTACCGCACCTACATGCTGGTGGCCAGCCGCATCGGCTACTACTGTGGTTCGACCGCCAACACCTTCAACATGCACAACGCCAACGCGCTGTGGACCGCCGACATGGTCGACCAACTCGATCTGGATGAAGCGCAGCGCGCCGAGCACGAACGCAACCGCCGTCACCACCACACCCAGATGCTGGCGGGCCAAATCTACGCCCAGCCCTTCTCCGAAGGCAGCGCCGCCGCTGCCGGCAAGATCCCCTTTGGCACTTCGGCGCGCAAGGTCGATGGCGGCTGGGTGCTCAACGGTCGCAAGATTTTCGCCTCGCTCTCGGGTTCAGCCGATTGTTATGGGGTCCTGTGCACCGAGGACAAGCCCGACGCCAACATGCGCAACACCCTCTTTGTGGCGGTCCCCGCTCGCTCGCAGGGCCTGAGCATCGAAGGCGAGTGGGACCCGCTGGGCATGCGCGCGACCGTCTCGCGCACCCTGGTGCTCCAAGACGTCTTTGTCGACGATCTGGCCACCATGATGCCGCCAGGCATTTATGCGCAGGCGGCCAGCCGCTTTCCCCACATGTTCATGACGCTCACCCCCACTTACATGGGCTTGGCACAGGCGGCCTTTGATTTTTCGGTGGCTTACCTCCGTGCCGAAGTGCCGGGCGTGGGCGTCAAACGCCGCATGTACCCCACCAAGCAAATCGCGGTCGCCCAAATGTATGTCAAGCTGCAACAGGCCTGGGCGCTCTTTCATCGCGCCACCTCGGAGTTCAAATGCGACCCCAGCCGGGCCGAGCGCATGCGTGCCTTGTCGTGTCAGTACACGGTCATGGAAACCAGTGCCGACATCTGCTCCGAGGCCGTCAAGGTCTGCGGCGGTCAGGCGATGCTCAAAACCTTGCCACTGGAGCGCATGTTCCGCGACAGCCGTTGCGGTGCCCTGATGTTGCCCTGGACCGCCGAAATCTGCCTCGATCGCTTGGGCCATGGCTTGCTCTATCAGCCGGGTGAACGGGATTGAACACCCCTTCGCCCAAGGTCACTTGAACCAGACCCCCTGGCGGATGGCCCAAGCCACCAGACAACCGTAGGCGACCAAGCCCATGGCCTGGGTCACAAAGACCCCCACCATGCCACCGCCCCAGGCCCAGGCCAACCAACCCCCGGTCGCCGCCACCAGCAAGCGCACCCCGTTGCCCAGGACCGGCCAGAACATTCGGCCGGCGCCCTGAGAGGCAAAGTAAAGCACCAGCCCCAAACCAAAAAAACCGTAACAAGGCCCCACGCAACGCAGATACGTCGTGCCGGCCTCGACCACCGTGGGGTCTTGGTTGAACAGGGTGATCCAGGCATGGGGAAAGATCGCCGCCAACAAGCCAATGCCCTCGGTCATGGCGACGGCGATGCCCGCGCCAATCCAGGTGGCCCGCAAGGCCCGCTCGCGCTGACCCGCCCCGATGCAGGTGCCCACCATGGCCACCAGGGGACTGCCCAGGCCAAAAACCAAGGTCACCATGATGTACTCCAGACGAGCGGCGGTGCCATAGCCGGCCACCACCTCAGGGCCCAAGCGCCCCATGAGCGAGGTGGCAATGGCGATGGCCACATTGGTGCAGGCCGCAGACACCATGGCGGCCAAACCGACCCTCAAGATGCGATCAAAGAGCAGCCCAGACCAGACCGCGTCGGCCCAGCGGGGACGAAGCAGACTGCGACTGGACAGCAGATACAGGGTGAGCGCCAAACAGCCACCCGCGTAGTACAGAAGCAGGGCCCAGGCGCCGCCGACCATGCCAAAGCCCGGCCAGTCGCCCACGCCCAAAATCAAGACCGGCGAAACCAACAGCAACAAGGCCGTCCCGCTCAAGATGACCCGCGCTGGCACCCACATGTTGCCGCAGCCACGCACCACCGACACCAGCGCGTTAAACAGCCAAATCAGCACCGCCCCCGAGAACAGCCAATTGGAATAAACGATGGCCATGTCAGCGGCCGGCCCCTCGCCCCCCATCCAGGGGTAGAGCCAGGCTGCCCCACCCACCACGACCAAGGTGAACAGGCCACCCAGCACCGTGGCGATCAACAGGGCGTGGAAAAAAAGCGCATGGGCCTGGGCCCGATCGCCCGCCCCCAGGGCGCGCGCGATCGAGGCACTGATGCCCCCACCCATGGCACCCGATGACATCATCTGGCACAGCATCAAGACCGGAAAGACCAAGGCCATTGCCGCCAGGGCTTGCGTTCCAAGGCGGCTGACAAACCACGTTTCGGCCAGCCCAGCCAGCAGCTGCGCGAAGATGACCAGGGTGCTGGGGATCGCCAACCGGATCAGCGTCGGTGCGATCGGGTCCTGCAACAGCTGTCGGGTTCTGGGGTCCAAGTGGGCGCTCGCAAGAGATGGCTGCTGCTCATCTTAGCCGCTTTGTCACGTTTGAGTCTGACGACTTTGGGGTATAGGCGTTAACCTTGATGACACGCCGGTGATCAACGGGTAACTTGCGATCATCTTATTTGCATGCGAGGTCACGCCCATGAAACGTCGCACCCTTTTGACGGCAGCTGGCGCCAGCGCCATGGCGGGCTTTGCCGTGGCCCAGTCTTACCCCAATCGCGCCATCAAATACATTTGTCCTTGGCCGGCTGGCGGCTCGACCGATGTGGTCATGCGCAGCCTGGCCGAGAGTGCGGGCAAAGCGCTGGGACAAACCGTGGTGGTGGAGAACAAACCCGGGGCGGGTGGCATGCTGGGCGCGATCGAAATGCTCAACGCCCGTCCAGACGGCTACACCTTGTGCCAAATTCCTCAAGGGGCGTTTCGCATCCCCCACATGCAAAAAGTCGCATTTGACACCCTGCGCGATTTCACCTGGATCGCCTGCCTGACGGGCTACACCTTTGGCCTGGTGGTGCAAGCCGACTCACCGATCAAGAGCATCAAAGACCTGGTCGACCATGCGCGCGCCAACCCTGGCAAATTCACCTATGGCTCGACCGGCACCGGCACCAGCCCGCACCTGGCGGTCGAAGAGTTCGCGCAAAAAGCCGGCATCACCCTCAACCACGTGCCGTTCAAGGGCAACGCCGACAACATGCAGGCGCTGCTGGGTGGGCACGTGATGGCCGCCAGCGACGCCACCGGCTGGGGACCGCACGTCGACGCCGGTCGGTTGCGCCTGTTGGCCACCTATGGCAGCAAACGCACGAAACGCTGGTCGCAGGTGCCCACTTTGAACGAGTTGGGCTTTGAGACGGTGTCCGACTCACCCTTTGGGGTGTGTGGCCCCAAGAACATGGACCCTGCCGTGGTCCGGGTCATCCACGACGCGTTTCGCAAGACGCTTGACGATCCGGCGGTCATGGCCACTTTTGACAAGTACGACCAAACCGTCATCTACAAAAACACCGAGGATTACACCCGCTTCGCTCGCGACAGCTTCTTTGCCGAAAAGGCGCTGATCGAACGACTCGGGCTCGCACGCAAGGATTGAAGTCATGATCCCCTCCCGTCACATCAGCGCCGAGGAAATGGCGCGACGCGTTTCCCGCTATGAACAACTCAAGCCCCTGCCGGTGCAAGCGTCGAATCAAGTGCCCCAGGCCGCGCGGGACGTGGTGTATGCGCGCCAGTTGTTGTCGGTGATCGGGCTGGAGGGCACCAGCAAAACCCCGATCAACAGTTCGGCCCCCATCATCGGCGCGGCTGGGATGACCATGACCCTCGCCCGATGCCCAGCAGGGCAAGGCCCCGGGCTGCACAACCACAAAGACACTTATGAAACCTTCACCGTGCTCGAAGGTCGCTTTGAGGTGCGTTGGAACGACCAGGGCCAGGACCGACTCGAATTGAATCGGTTTGACACCATTTCCATCCCGCCCGGGGTTTACCGGGCGTTTCGCAACATCGGCGACAGCGAAGGGCTGTTGCAGGTGTTGATCACGGGCGGCGTGCACGACATGAACGACATCGCTTTTTCTGCCCAAGCCGCACAACAGATCGACGCGGTCTCAAACACGGCACGCGGTGTTTTTGAAGATTTGGGCTTTCGCTTCGCGCCCGAAACTTCCGATTCGCGCTGACTTTTTCTTCCAGGAGTTCACCATGACCTTTCTTCGCCGTCGCCGGCTGGGGGCCGTTCTTGCCACGCTGGCCCTTTGCGGGCTGCCCCAAGTCCAAGTCCAGGCCCAGACCTTCCCCACCAAGCCGGTTCGCATCGTCATTCCGTTCGCACCCGGCGGCAGCACCGACGCCAACGCCCGCATCATCCAGGACAAACTCAGCACCCTGTGGGGCCAACCGGTGATTGTCGACGCCAAACCGGGCGCCAACACCGTCATCGGGA
>JACCDX010721824.1_pt1 | contig 17430 bp, 11 predicted proteins | sample 7449681 | NCBI WGS metagenome assembly JACCDX01 (sample SAMN15323450, study PRJNA562643) | freshwater metagenome | isolation source: river surface water | place: USA:Blue River Watershed | collected 2017-08-18
CAGGCGTCCCAACATAATAATCTCATACAATTCAAACATAAGAAGAACACCCAATCCCTATAGTGCTCTTCTTATGATTCTCCCGCTGTCTTTGTTAGGGAAATTTTTCATATACCTAAATGCCTCTTCTTGTAGAAGGGTATGATGAATCCAGAATGGTCTGGTACTGTAGCCCGCACCGTGGCAACACAGGCGATTCATAAATACTTTACGACCCAAAATATTCCCCTCACAAAACATCATATTGATAGCTATGACCAATTTATACAGCGCGACCTCCAAGCCATCATTGCCACCGAGAATCCTCTTATTAATCTCAAGGAACCCTTTGGCGATAAGGATAAAACCTATAAGTATAAGGTTGAAATCTATGTCGGCGGCCTAGACGGCAGTGCCATTCGCGTCGGCACACCCACCGTCCGCCTTAACCAAGGCGAAGATGTCCGTGTCCTCTTTCCAAACGAAGCCCGTCTACGTAACCTTACCTACTCACTCCCCATTCAAGTGGACATCTTCTATCGTGTAACTATCAAGGCCGACGCCGCAGATGAAAACCCTGCCGTCTATGAGGAAACGATCACTAATTTCCCCATTGCACAAATCCCCCTTATGCTCCACAGCCGTTACTGCCCTCTCCACGGCAAACCCCAATCAACACTCGTTGCCATGGGCGAATGCCCTGAGGATAGCGGTGGCTATTTCATTATAGATGGGAGTGAAAAGGTTCTTATTACTCGGCAAGAACAGGCGTTCAATACACTCTACATTTCGGAACAAAAACGCGACCCCAAAGTCCAGTACTACGCCACTATGCAGTCTCTCAATCCACGCACGCGTATGCTCACTCGCGTCAACCTCTACTGGGAACGCGAGCGCGAAAAGTACGTCATGAAAGAACGCAGCTACGTCTACTACCCATCCGTCATGGAAGTCAAACTCCCTCAGGTGACGAAACCCATTCCACTCTTTATAGTGTTCCGCGCCCTGGGTATCCAAACAGATAAGGATATTATCAACACTATATTCCCTGACATGGACAGCCCTGAGACCGCCGCACTCGCCGAGCTACTCATTCCATCCATGCACGCCGCCGCACCAATCCTTACAACATACGATGCCCTCTATTACATCCAACAGTTTGTTAAGGGCTTCAGCCTGGTCCGCGTCTACGACATTCTCATGAATGAATTCTTCTGCCACATTGACTTCCACGAAGACAAACGCGACTTTTCACCAAAAATTGCCTTCTTGGCCCAATGCGTCCGTTCCATGCTCCGCGTCGTTAAGAAGCTGGACCCTCCTACTAACAAGGACGACACCCGTAATCAACGTCTTATTACGAGTGGCTTCTCTATCCAGAAACTTTTCCAAGGCATCTATGGTGCATGGCAGGAGGCCGTCAGTCGCACCATTAACGAAGAATATAACTACCATAAACAACAATATGCCGGCGAAAACTTCAAGAATCTTTTTAGTGCTGGCATGGTGAGTTTCATCTTTAAAGCTGGCTTCATTGACGACGGTATATCACGCGCCTTTAAGGGGAAATGGTCCATTGGCGCAGAAGGTGATGAAGAGGCAGGTATTGTCCAGGCTCTGGCCCGTATTTCTTACCTGGACTTCATGAGTCACTGCCGCCGCGTTGTCCTTGACTTTGACACTGGCCTTAAACTCACTGGCCCACGCCAACTCCAAACGAGTCAATACGGCTATTATTGTACCAGCGAAACTCCCTCTGGCGGTCACATTGGTGTAACCAAGAACTTGTCCATCTTCACTTCCATTAGTAATGGTATGATTCCCACGAAACTCATTGCATGGCTCTACAAACGCGCCGGCGTCTTGGCACCAGCCGAAGCAACCCCACAACTCATCGTGAACATGATTCCTGTTTTTGTCAATAACTGCATTATAGGGTATACTGAGAATCCTGAGGAAGTGGCGGCGGTCCTCCGTTGTATGAAGCGCACCGGCTGCCTGCCCCCCTATTCCAGCAACGGCTTCAACCGCCGTACCAAGACGATTTTCATCTACACGGACGAAGGACGCCCCCTGCGACCCCTATTTTGCGTTCCCCTGCCAGACCCACAGTGTATTCCTGCGGCAGACTCATGGAAGACCATTGTCTGTGGCAACCTCCCCCAGGCTGTTAATGCGGACCTGCCCTCCGTGGATTTCATTGACATTTACGCGGATCAACCTGAAAAGACCCTGGCCGACTACATTGCCGCCCTCACTCCCCACATGGGCGTTGTGGAATACTTGGACCCCTACGAACAGAACGAGGCCTACATTGCCAATGTTCCAGAACACATTCGGCCTGGTGAAACCACACATATGGAAGTCCATCCGTCGTCCATTCTCGGTCTCCTTGGATGTATGATTCCTTTCGCCAACCATAACCAATCACCGCGTAATCAGCTCTCAGCCAGTCAAAGTAAACAGTCGCTGGCCATGTACGCGACCAACTTCCAGAACCGTTATGACAATAATGCGCACATCCTATGTTATCCTGAAATGCCGCTGAGCCGCACAGTATACCAGGACTACATTGGATCCGGTCGTATGGGCTATGGACATAACCTCGTACTCGCCATGGCAATTCACAGCGGCTACAACCAGGAAGACGGTATTGTCATCAATAAGTCGGCACTGGAACGCGGCATGTTCCGCAACATTACATACCGTTCCTATGATGTATTTGAAGAGGACGACCCCTTAGCAAAGACCAAGACTCGTATTGCGAATCCGAATAACATGCCGGCTTGGCTGGATGTCCACATTGGCTACGACTACAGTAAACTGGACCCCAATGGTATTATCAAGCCTGGTTCCTATGTTGATGAAAACACGGTCATTGTCGGTCGCTACATGACTCTGGAAGACGGCCGATTCAAGGACGCCTCGGTCACACCTCAAGTCTGGACGAGTGGTCGCGTGGACGAAGTTATTACCCTCGTCGGTCCAAATGGACTCCGTATAGTGAAAATCCGTGTGGTCCACGACCGTGTCCCTGAACTCGGCGATAAATTTTCCAATCGCCACGGCCAGAAAGGCACTATAGGGATGATGGTTCGTGGGATGGACATGCCTCGTACTAGCGAGGGCATCGTGCCAGACATGATTATGAATCCCCACGCCATTCCCTCTCGTATGACGATCGCCCAGCTCCTGGAACAACTCTTCGGCAAGACGGCAGCGAATCTCGGCGCGTTGGCGAATGCGACCACTTTCATGAATGAGGGGTCACCCCACGAGGTGATTGGCGATGTCCTGGAGGAACTCGGTCTGGAACGCTTCGGCAATGAGATTCTCTATGATGGGCAGTCTGGGAAAATGATTGAGGCGGCGATTTTCATTGGGCCAGTCTACAATATGCGTCTCAAGCACATGACCGAAGACAAGTGGAACGCGCGTGGGGCCGGCCGCAAGGAACAGCGCACCCACCAGCCCACTGGCGGTCGTGGGGCACAGGGCGGTCTCAAAATCGGTGAGATGGAACGTGATGCGATTGTGGCACATGGTGTCGCGGCATTCACACGTGAATCCATGATGGAACGTAGTGATAAGACGGAGTTCGTGGTATGTAATGGATGCGGTACAATCCCCATCTATAATGAACGCCAGGACCTCTACATATGTTCCTTATGTGATGGACCAATCCAATACAGTGGCAGCACGGCAGATACTATGGAGCCGATTATTCCCACGAAGCGCAGTGCCGTCAGCTTCAGCCGTGTGGAAATGCCGTATGCGACGAAGCTGTTTATACAGGAGATGAACATGTTCATGAACATGGGAACTCGCATCTTGACGACACATGATGTGGAGCGCCTGCCGGCCGTGGAGGACGTGGAAGAGGCCACAGAGGAGGCGCTGGCCGACATTGAAAGTGAACTCCCCACACGAACATACGAGGAGGACACGGATGTTGCGCCGTATCAACCCGCCGCCGCGTTGCCGACCTTGGATGAAATCCGTCAAAATGTGGCGGAACTCCAGGTCCAGCAACAGGCTGCAGTGGAGGCGGAACGCGAGGCACGCAACCGTCGCGAGGCCGTGGAGGCTCAAATTATAGGAGTGAATAGTGGCGCTGCGGCTGTGTTGAATGCATCGGCTTCAGCATCAGTGCCTGCTGGTATTAATGCAAATGTAAATACAGGTGCAAACATTATCCCAACAAACACATTCCCTATTGTGCAAACTACAGGTCCAGTAAATACATTCCAAATGACTAACCAAGCGAATACACTACAGGGTGTGAATGGAATGGGGGCATCTAACGGCGCTGGCGCTAACGCTAACGCTAACGCTAACGCTAACGCTGACGCTGGTGCTGGTACCGAGGTAATGGATGTCAATGGAAATGCCTTAGTCTCTGGGAATGTTGGCTTAGGCTCTGGTGCTAACACTGGCTTAGGCACTGGCGCTAACGCTTACGCCGACGTTGGTGCTAACGCTGGTGCTAACACTAACACCCTGCCTTCTATCATGCCAAGCCTCACCCAGCCCCAACCAGGGCTTGACATAGTACCAGGTAACGCAGGTACCGCAGCACCCACTTTTGTAGTAGACACAACACCGGCCGCCCTTCAGCTTGAGAACCTCCCAATTGAAACCGCACCACGTGGAACTGCCCTCGCCCCAGCGGCGACACCCTTCGCACCCGTTGCCGAGCTCTCACCTACCGCCGCCCCTAGACGTTCACGCTCCATTCGTGCCCCGCCTCCACCGCCCCCATCCCAAGGCGGCGGTTATCAATCCTATAGTGAATACCCACAGAACCAGTTTGCCGAGCATCAGTCTGCGCCTCAGTCTGACCAAGGAGGCGGCGCCTTCAAAGTCATCAAGCTACAATAAAATTGAGGCTAAATACAATTGACACATCTATATACAGAACCCATACTCATATTAGAAATGGCGTCAGGTCTAGAAGAAAAAACCAATTCCTTCAACTATAAGTTGGTGGAATCCCGCGCCGTCATTCTGGAAATGATGGAGGCCCGCGGCTATGATACCACACCTTACAGCCGTATGAATCCCAAGGACCTCGTGGAACTCTCCATCAATCCCGAGGCCTTGGGTATGATTCTCTATCACAAGGAAGACGAGACACGCCGTGCCTCCATTCTCTATAGTGAAAAGAATATCAAGAACAGCCTTGGTAATGTCATTGAAAAAGCGATTGAAGAAATCAACGAGAAGCGCATGACCCCAGAGAGTGAAATCATCTATATTATGATGAAGGACCCTGTCAAGGACACGTTCCATGAAATGGTCCTGAAGGCCTGGGCAAAAGCGAAACTGCGTGTGCAGTTCTTTGAGATCAATGATCTCGTCTCTAATCCTCTCAAGCACTTCCTTCAGCCGAAGTTTGAAGTCGTCCCACAGGAAGCACATGAGGAGCTCTTGAAGACTCTCTATATTCGCAATAAGAGCCAATTCCCTATAATGAAATACCATGTGGATATGGTGGCACGGTTTATGGGGCTTTTACCCGGTACGATTGTGAAGATTACTCGGCCTTCGCCGAATGCTGGTCTCTATGAAAGCTACCGTGTTGTTGCACTATAGGGATTTGGGTTCGCGTGGCGTATGGCTTGGGTTGTGTAGGGGTTTATTAATTCATTCCTATAATTTTTTTGAAGAAATTATAGGAAATCCTGTATAGGAATTCGCTTCTTATAATGAGTGGGTGTGCTAATTTGAATGACCTAAAAAACAGTGCAATAATGGCACAAAATAGTGCAAGACGAGACAATTTTAGAGAATATCAAAATACAGTAACTGCTTTACAGACTGCAATGAATAATTGTATGAATAATGGAACATTGAAACAAATTGGTACTCTACAACAAGACATTCTTACAAAGCAAAGCATACTCAAAGATAAGAGTGAGGAACTTGATATTGCGCGAACCCGACATGAGGCACTTATGAGTGGTGAGAAGAAGGTGTCCGATTATCAGGGCGTAAGTGGCCGACTAGGGTTCTATAAGCCTCTTCGCGAGTCCAGTGTACCGGTTTTGATTAGTGTGGGTCTCTTCCTTATTTTTGCCGCAGTTTATGCTTTTTCAATTATGACCCGAGGTCCGCAGGCCTTGAACAGCAGCGGTGTAGCAGGTGCCGGCTTCTTTGCCGACTTTGATAAACGGTCATTCCTCTATGGTGTAGGCATGGTGGGAATTGTAGTAGGGGCGTTGGCATACTTTGGTGTATATGGAAAACGTATACAGTAATTATTAAAAAATCATCCAAGAAAAAATCCCTCTTCCAGGTAGGATTTTCTCTTGATAATAAAATGGTTGTATGTAATGGTGTTACAATTCCAACTATGATTCGTGATGCGAGTGGCGCGGATTTAGAAAAAGATTTGACTGCAGTTACAGCAACAAGTGCGTCTTTAAGTGCCAGTGGGGATGACAATACAAACATTTATAAACTTCTTCTTACACCGAGCAACCTTGGAGCACCAAGTGTAACTATTTCAGGCACCGGTACAGCAAAAACATATACTTCAACGCCAACAAAAGAACAAATTTTAACCGCATTTGAAGGAACAACAAATGTATCCGATGATGAAATTGGTGCACCGCAAGGGATTCTTACGAAATACGGGTTTACTCCATTAACATCTATGTCTGGAACATCAACTGAAGCACTCCAGACCCAATTGACATTGTTTAATGATAAAGTTAAATTTACTTATTGCTGTTATAAAACTTTATATAGAAAAGCACTAGAGGACTTCTTTGATACACCTGGGGATGATACAAAACGAACACGCGCAATTGTCTTGAATCTGAAGTTGACAATTATTGTTGCTGGTCTTTATCGTATTCGCCGTTATTTTCATGATAAATCGGATACAATTATGAGAGACAGTAATCTGACTAATAATGACATTGAAGATACAACGGAAACATTACAAGAACAGCTTGCTACTTTGACATCAAAAGATTCAGATAAGCAACTCTATGCCCGTATGGTGGAATATACAGAGGAAAAGAATCAGGCACATCGCAACCTCCTCGGCATGTATACTGTGCTAAATCTTGTTGCTCTTGGTCTCATTTTTTATATTGCGAAAGATTAAGGAAAATGGAATTGAGCGATGATATTGAAGAATTAACAAGTACATTTATCAGTACTACAAGTGGTAGATTGGGACAAGTAGGTGCAAATAGAACTCAAATTTTAGATAGCATTGTTGGGTCCTTTGACAATACATTCCAGGATATCTTCACCACAACTTCTTCTAATTTAAAAGACTATCAGGCCGCACTCTTTTATGATACTCGTAATGCCGATTTTAAGAAGCTTCAGAATGCAGTGGCTGCCCGAACAAGCGGTGAAACCGAAAATCTTGACGCGGATATTCAAAATGCACGTCGTCAGAGCCAAATCAATGAATGGAGCGCATATAACAAGCTTGATACACTCTTCATAAGCCAGCTCATATTTATTGGTCTTGTCTTCCTTGCACCCCTCCTTTATCTTAAGACATTATACATTATTCCGAGTGGAGTTTTCTGGGGGATTGCCTTCCTCATTTTCATTATAGTGCTTTTCACTATTGTATTCCGTGTGCAATACACGGATAAGAGCCGCAGTAATCGGTTCTGGCACCGACGCCGGTTTGGTGTAGAACTAGAGGCACCCAAGACTGTATGTATCTAATTATTGAACTAAAATATAACTTTCACTATAGGAGATAGTTATATTTCAGAAAATGACAACAAAAGCCGAAATTGACACACTATTTGGAAAATTACAAGGTCAAATTGAGTTACTTCCTACAGTAAATTCAGCAGTTGGCGGAACAGATATTGTAGTACGAAAAAATGCCCTGCAGAAACAAAGTGATGACCTTGATGCCAAAATCGCCTCGGTAAAACGTGAAACTGAACAATACAACAAGAGCTTTCAGGAGAAACTCTACTTCAAGCCAGTTCCACTGGCCGGCCCTATGAGTACACTCCAGGACTTTGCCATTGCCGTTTTTGCAATTGGCTGGATTCTATTAGCCTCCGCCGTCGTTGCCGCAGGGATTTTCCAACCCCGTGGCTCATGGAAACGTGGTGTTGTTCTTGCCGCGCTCATGTTCATTATAACGGTCGTTGTACATGGTCTCATCTCGTCTTATCTATAAGAGGGTGAGGGGGGATGAACCGATGTATATGTATACGTATACGTAATAAGATAATCCCTACAGTGCTACACGATAGGAATTGTTTCTGGTAGATTTTGATGTTGATGTTGATGTCCAATGTCTGATGTTGACATCCTATGTTCAATGTCAAAATTTATGTAAAACAGATGTCTCTAATCCTCTGGACCGATGTCCAATGTAAAAAAACCGATGTACTACATCCCTATGTCCCCCCCACCTCTCTAATCCTCATCCTCATCTTCCCCATCCACTCCATTATAGGCATTGAGTTCCATTTCATTTTTGAAGACCCGCATATGCTGATAATACGCCGGCGTTGTGATATTATGGCCCTGCGAGTCCTGCTTCACCGTAATCGGCTTCCCATACTTCTCTTCCAGACGAATCTTGATTTCCGAATCCGTCAGCTTCTTGGATTCCGTTTCTCGCTGCCAGGACTTGAATGAGGCCAAGAGCGCCTGTACAGTGGCCGTGGATCCCTCAGGCTTACGGTCCTTCGCCGACGCCACACGCACACGGTCGGCCAAGAACTTGTCAAAGGTATCATAACTGCTCTTGTACTCATTCGTATATTCATCCACCATGGCCGGCACCTTCTTAATCCCATGGGGGCAGTAGCGCGTCTCATAATAATGGACGAGCAGGGACAAGAACGACTTCCGCCAACGAATCAGCTTCTCATCCAGCATCAGGTCCTTCTCATAAATATTGCGCTCAGGATCAATGAGCGGGTCGCCGGCGGCCACGAATCGCGACATGAAAGGAATGACCTTAATACGCCGCCAAGTACCACCGTCCATGGATGAAATCTGGGGCATTCGGTTCGTCGCCAAGAAGATTTTGCCCGCCACCTTAATCTGCTCCTGGTCCTTGAACAGGCCACGGGCCATCAGCGTATCACCACCAGACAGCTGCTTGATAATGGCCGTATTCAGCTGCTCACGCTCATCTGGTTCCGCCATGTCAATGAAGCGGCGGTTCTTAATCGTAATCAGGTCCGGATTCGCCGCGCCAGCATCTGGTCGCTTACGAGTAATCGTCGTCGTGGAGAGAGACGACGCATAATCCCCTATAGTGTATTTCATCAGTTTCACAAACATGGACTTTCCATTACCACCTGAGCCTGTCATAATATAGAAGAACTGCTCAATATTATTGCCTTCTAGGCAACCGGCGGCAAGTGTCAGCACGAATTCACGGAGCTCCTCATTGGGAAAGATGAGCGCGAAGAACTCCATGATTTCGGCAATCTGCGGGTCAGCAGGATCATATGGCTCATAATCCAGCGCCTCCAGCGCCACATTGTTAATATTACAGATCCCCGCCTGGAAACTCACATAGTCCTCTGGAGTACCCTCACGAAGTTCCGTTTTATAGCCGGCCTCCTTGCCCTGCGCATCATACTGGACGACACGCAAATGAAGAATGCCATTCGCACAGCCGAGCTTGTACGGATCGGCGTTCATCTTCTTGTGGAAGTCGTCGTCCACAAAGAGCTGGACACACGACTTAATCACATTCTCTTTGAAGCTTTCATTATAGAGGTTGCGGGCAATATCCAGGATTTGGGCCTGCTCCTTCATCTGCATTTCCATATTGTCTGGATATGAGACCTTCTTCAGCGCATCCATTACATCCTGGGCGAGTTCAGTGGAGAGCTTGTTCTTAATCTGGAGGGCCTGGGGAACGGTGCGCCACGTGTTGCGCGTGAATTCAAACCACTCCGTGCAACGACTCTCTACGTGACACTTGTACCGGTCACCGTACTTGGAGAAGACGATTTGCGCTAGGTGGTAATGCGAGCCGCCCTTCACGACCTTGGAGATTTTAATGATCTGCATATGGATGTCGTTCTCCATCAGTTCCTTGTAGGCGGTTGGATTATCCTCCTTCGCCCAGCGGTGGAGACTCCCCTCTTTCAGCGAGTGTGCCAGTTCGTGCCGCCCGCCCTTCAGCCACTCACGCTGCATCTTGCCGACTTCTGACTCGTTGAACTTGTGGGACTTGCGGCTGAAGTCGGTCCACAAGTTGAACATGTCGTCGCTGTCGTCAATGTTGCGCAGGCACCAGCCGACGCGCATCCAGCCGTTGAAATCAGACGCGCGTTCCTCAGAGAGACAGCCCATTACGAGGTTCCGCAAGAACGTCCGCTTCTCAGGGCTAATGTACGAATTATACATGTGCGCCACGTTGCGCATGACCTCGTTCACCTGCTCCGTCAGCTCTGCCACAATCAGCTGCCGTTCTGGTTCGTTCGCTGCAGCCGCCGCCGCTGCCCGCCCTTGCTGGTCCTGTACCCACGACGCCACAGCATCCGCGTGCTCCGCCTTTACACGGCTCATTTCCGCAATCTTATAACGGATGGAAAGGAGTTCCATAAGAGTCCGCTCATTATACTTGTCCTTCGGCTCATCGCTCCATTTTGCCTTCTTCACATCATACTTATAGATAAGTTCCACTTTGTAGGCGCCAGTCTTCGGCTTCGTTTCACCATAGAAGAACCAGCCAACCTTGCGATAGATGTTGGCGTCATAGATGTCCTCCACCTTGTTCGTGTACTCCAAGTCCACGAAAGTATTCCCTATAATGTCTTCCTCCAGCAACTTCCCACGAAGGAATCCCTGATGTTTGTCCAGGAGTGTCATGTCAGGACATTCAATGTGAATACCGTCCTTGACAATTCCCTTCTTGGGGTCATTATAGGCCTGGGGGCGAAGGGTCACAAAGAACCGCAGCTGGCGCTTGTCCGTTAAATCCACGTAGGTCGTGAGCTTTTGGACGTAGGCCTCCAGGAATCGCCGAATCTGGTCATGCGTGAAGCCGTGGCGCAGGGACGCATCCCCATCATAGTGAAAGTCCAGGTCCACGAGCAACGGCACAACACCGTCACCTCGCGGTTGTTCCACGAAGCCGAAGGCGTCCTTGCCCTTTACGAAAATGTGCTCGTGTAGGAGACCGAGAAATTCCTCGTAGTCGTCGTCGCCGACACACCAGGACCCCTTCATAGAGCCCATGCCTGTGAAGGTAGGATAGTGGCCAGCCTTCTTGTCGGCACCATGATTCGCAAGAAACTTTTCCATGGTTGCCTGACTATCTTCTTCAGGGCACGAATATTTGTACCTCTGCCGATGCCGCGCCGGTCTCTCAATTTTTCTGGCGGTTTACCACCCACAATAAGTATCTAAATACCAACATAACCAATCCTACAGTGCAACACTATAGGGATTATGCATCAGGGGATTCGCGGGCGGCGCGTTTGTTACGATGAGGCAGATATTTTAAATGACAATTCTCTTAGCGACTTGGGGATTTATTATGACGCTTGCGGCGGCCATGTTCTTATGTACGGTTCTCCTGGGTCGGCCTATGAGTATTTCCCCTTATTCTTTTCCGTGGAATTTCCAGAACGGTATCCATTTGAACCACCTGCCCTACGCCTATGTACGGCTTTAGAGGGACACAGGCTTATACATCCCCTCTTGAATCCTGGTGAGCTCGTAGATTTTCACGCGCTTACGGGCCGAAAATGGAGCCCACATTACGGCCTACGGACGGCCTTATACGCAGTTTATGGGCTCTTATGTGAACCGTATCCGCTAGTCTATGACTGCGCCTACGCGCTCACAGACACCTCCATGAACATACACTATAGGGATTATTTGATTGGACTGGGGCTCGTGTATGCGGCGTCGGTGGCATGCGGGGAACGGCGGCTGCGGGCGGCGTCGGCTCAGCTCAGGGCCGTTGTGTGCCGGCGCTTGGCTTTCGTGCCGGCGGCAGTATTTGCCGACAGCGCGTCAGTGGACGAGTCCGCACTTCCCTATAGTGTAAACCTGGGAGGGCTCGTGGAAAAATTGAGGGGCGCGGAGCGGTCATACTTAAATATAAAGGATACATTCCATGTAGGGAGGCTCATAAACAGAGAAGATGCTGAAATTTTGCCCGCATTGTGACTATAGTTTGTATATTGTGATGAATGGGGCGGAGGAACGGACGCTCACTTACCAGTGCAAGGCATGTGGGTACAGTAAAGTGGAGGAAACTGGGGGTCTGATTATGGAAACTGCTGTTCAGGAACAGGCCTCCGATTCTTATAAGGTCTATTTGAATGAATACACGCTCAAAGACCCGACGTTGCCGCACACAAAGACACTGAAGTGTCCGCATGATGCGTGTGCCTCAAATGGGGGCGGTGCCGTGGCAGATGTCATTTACATTAAATATGACGCGGTCCATATGAAGTATCTCTATATTTGTACCCACTGCAAGACTCATTGGCGGACTCGTTAGGCGTGCAATGCACTGACCCTAATAGACTTCAAATTTTTTTAAGGACTTTCCGTGGAGAAACAACACCTAAAGACAAACCCACACATATAGGTAGGGATGTAGCTCAGTTGGTTAGAGCAGCCGTCTTATATGCGAAAAAGTAGCAAAGGACGCGGCAGGTCGCGGGTTCAATCCCCGCCGTCCCTATCTTCCCCTTAAATGAAATGATACAATCAATTCATTTAAGAAATAATACCCTATAGTGTTTTCCACTTATGAATCCATTTTCAAAATCTCAGGGTAATATAATGCAATATCCGTCAATACACCAATAGGTTTCGCCCATGGTGCCTGGAAAGACGCATTATTTACCAAGTTATAAGTTTGTATGAGTTCTTTATCAATATCCGAGCTGAGCCACAATGCCCAGTCCTTCCCCTTTACATCCGTCAGCCACCGTTTGAAAAGAAGAGCCGCCCCTGGTGTCAATGCCTTCCGCAGCGCACGTACATTCCACAAGTTCGCGAAAATCAGAAACATGTCGCGCCCCACCTTGGGACACATGTCCACAGCAGTAGGTAAGAAATCGTCGGCACTCAGGAGAAATCGTGATTGCTCCAGGTCCCCAATACATGCGAAGCCGAAATCAATCAAGACGGCCCGTACCGATGCATTAATCGTTCCTTGTATATACGGACTACACCGCACCGGCGCGTTTATAAGCGGCTCCTCTTTCACCATGAGAACATTGTTCAGTTTCAAATCACGGTGATTCAGTCCAAGTACGTTTTCCAGTAAGAGTATATAAATCGCAATTTGAGCCACTATCTCAAACACAAGAACATCATTTGCCCTACAGGCTCGTGTCCACTGGATTTGCCGCATCAAGTGCGTACCAAACATCAATGCCGGTACAACCGCGTCCATCGTGAAGCACACACCGTAGTGTGGATGCGAAACAATGTCATAGACCCGCGGCACGGCCCAAGGAAGACCATACGCCTTCAACATATAATAGGCCGCCTGTTGTAAAAAAGCCTCGTGCTTCAGCGATTTAGAACCAGTCTTCAAATAAAACCGACTCTCTACTCCATTACGATTCACATCATATAAAACCCCATAACTCCCATTCGATACACGACCCAAAAAGTCAATTCCTATAGTGCTTTCTCCAAGGGTATAACTATAGGAATTAGTTTCTATTTTGCTCGTATGACTACCGCGACTTTGGCTGGTGTATGTCTTGCCGAGGTCGTCTGCTGCTAAGCCACTCACATCTTTAATTAAGGGGGGCGGAGTATAGGCCCTAATAATCTGAAATAGACTATAGGGCAAATTTTGGGGTTTAGACGGAGGAGGAAAAGGAAAGGACAGAAACTCTGTGAAAAATTTTACGAGCTGATGTGCCTCTGGAGGCGTAAAAGTCTCCATCTATTTATTCCTTTCGGTTTGATTCACAAAAATCGTCTGCTTCGCTTTTGGCTCATTTTCTTTGACATGCCTTGCTAATATATCTCGGACCGTGAAAGGGATGTAAGAAGTGGCTCAAGAGCACGTCGGGCTGGACTTTGATTCGTAGACGTAGAAAGGATGTAGGCGGCGAGTTCATGTGGATGTTCGGCAATGGCGGTCGTTCCATTCAAACCATAATAGGCGTCAAACCCTGGAGGAGAAGCCGTATAAATGTTCTTGGTGGGTATGTGCCACCAGATAGTGCGGGTCTTTTTTAGGTCTGGTGCATAGGAACTCTCAAAAATGGTGTATGGAATCCATTCCTTCTGCCAGGCATATGTGGGAGCACTATAGGTATCCGGATTCAGGCGAAGGCGTTTGAGATACTGCTTTGGCAACTCAGGGGCTGACACGACGGTCCAGTTCCACGCTTTTTCATAGAGCGTAGTCCATTCAGCCTCGTGAAGACGCTGACTCACATGGATTCGCTCATGTGTCAGCGTCGTGCGGCCTGCGTCGGTTGTTAGGTCTGTGCCTTGTGGGATACATATGTAATAGGGCGGGCGTGTATGCGGAAGACCGGCGTCGGCGGTGGGGTTCATCCAAATGACTTGCCCATTGGGCCACGGATTGCCTGAGACTTCTAGAGGAACAACCTCCGCGCCTGTTAGGACGGACTCCTTATACTCAAATCCTGTAGGGTCCACTGAGGACGGATACAGACCTGCCGGCTGATATGTATGCTCCTCACGCGCCTTCGCATTCAACGGCGACTGTTCCACCGCCGCCAAATAGCCGTCCAGCCGCTCCGCCCACGCCAGCGCCTGTACACCCTGCCCACAACATAGGGGAGGACGGCGTAGTTTTTTTGTAGGTTGCTCGGCTTCTGCGAAGTACTCTTTTGACATCAACATACCCATGTTGAATTCCCAAGAAACAATTCCTATAGTGTGAGCCCTGGATTTTTACATCGGTTTTGTCCGAGAGTTTTGACATCGGTTTCTGGACATTGACATTGACATTGAACATAGGGATGTATGACATCAAACATAGAAAAAATCCCCTTCTTCAACAAAATCAACACTATAGGGATTACGCCTCCTTCGCATTCTTCTTCAACTTCTTATCCATCGCCTTCACAATTTGCTTATGCGCATCTACTTGAACTGCTGTAGTGAAGAACTGGTCCAAGAGTGTCTGCTTCGCCTGTGGCTTTGGGGGTTGTATAATAGGGATTGCTTTCTGCTTGGGGCCTGTTGACTCCTTGGGGGTAAATGTCAGCTGACCATTAGCGCCAGCGCTTAGGCCCTTAAACAGACTCATAAATTGGGCCTTTGCGGAATTCTTGTGCGCATTAATCGCGTCGCGGAAGAGAATCTCATAGGCCGCGGATTCACGCTGTACTACCGCCTTTTCAACATTCGGCGACCAGCCAGCAGCAGGAGGACCCGCATAGCCTGGCATTTGTTCCAACATAATCCCAAACATCTGAATCACCGGATTACTGATTTGATTCGTAATATAGAACATATAATCCGGTTTCAGGCCCTTCTCCTTAATATATGACGGGTGCTCCACACGGTCGCCCTGGAGATCCGCCGCCTGCTGACCCGTCTGCGGCTGAATATAGATGAACGGAATACGGTCTCCCACTGTCGGCGCCGTACCTGGGTCTCGCGCGGCCATACGGTCGGCTAGCACCTTGTGCGCCACACCCTGCGGATTCGCATACTCTGCCCGCAGACTCTTGGAAATGGTCAGTGGACCGAGCCCATACTTCCCCTGAATAAGCTCCACACACGACCGCTGGACGAAATCCACCGCCTTCGGTACATCCTTTTCCTTCAGCAGAATCTCCACTGCCCCACCATATACCTTCTTCACAATCGGCGCATAATCACGTCTCTTTAGTGCAATCCCCATGGACGCCTGCGTATAGTGGTCCAACTCCTCATACTTGTGGCCGACATAGCGCTTCTTACTGAAGATAAGGAAGGGCCAATACACCTTATCAAACTCAAAGTCGTGCGGCGCCTTCAGGGCCTTCGTCACGAGCTGACCCGCCTCCTCCGTCAAGTGAATTGTCTCCTTCAACGCCTCCTGGCCCTCCAGGGGCTTTCCCGTGGAAGGGTCCTTAGGATTAAAGCACACAAACAATGAGTCCGTATTGTGTACAACCAAGGCACCAGGTCCCACAGAGAAGTGATGATTCGCCGTCTGGAGGTCGTAGATATAATAATTTCCTATAATGCTCTTATCCAGTTCTGCGATATAGATAATTTCATTTGATGGCACATTCTTTCGCGCAGTAATTGTAAGAACCCCTTCGCTTTCACTATAGGAGTAATGTGGGTAGAAACCGGCCTGGCGGATATGAATACATACATATGCGATAAGGGTCTTTGTTTCATACTTCAGAATATAACGGAACTTCTTCCCTTCAGTGATATTAGGGATGACCGACAATAACATAAGATAGTTCTTATAACCTTCACTATAGGAATGATTGTGAAGGAGCGTAGAACCATTTGACACATCCGTCGGTTTCAACTCCACGCCTCCCACGCCAAGGAGGGAATGGTCCTCGGAACAATCCACCATGCCGGCACAGGTAATGATCCGATACATCTTCTTTGCTGGTGCCAACCGATGACGAATCAGTCGTTGAAGTTTCGTCCAGCCAGAATCTGTCCATACCTCAAAGCCGGCTGCTTCACAGTCGATTGATTCCTTCGTCTCATGCCAATGTCCCCACGAGTCGCCCAATAAACGGTCAAGATTCCCTATAGTTTCAATCCTGGTTTCCGCCGCAGGTGATTCGCGAATGTAAATTGGTGTGTCCGTTGTTACAGAATCACCATAGACAATCTCCGCTCCATTTGACCCACGGGCAGTGTGTGTACTCTGAATCCCAGACGATGCACAGCACCGAGGGTCCCCAGATTCAGGCCCATAAAACCGCAAAATCACATCTCGTGCAAACATAATCTGCTTTCGCCCATACGCCGTCACCGAGGCGGCCAGGTACTGGAGTCGCAGTTTGAACGTCGGCGAACCCAGCTGACCATAAAGAGAATTGGCCGTAATCTTATATGCATTCTGTTCCGAGTCCAGGAGCGCCTTCTTGAACGGGTCTGGTGTCTTCTTCAATTCCTCACGCTTCGCCTTACGGGCGGCCAACAGCAGCGACACAATCTGCGGCACCATCCCTACAGAGTCCTGCGCGTAGCGGCAAACCCGTGTGCCGATTTTGATGTTATCTGGGTTCTTGCGCGTGTCATTGGGGTCAGGAATGAAGAGGTCAAACTCAATGTCCGTATACTCCACGCCCTCCAGACCATCATAGTCGTCCACCCCTGAGCCATGTTTATAGGAACTGAGCCACTCCACTTTCATGAGTCGCCCCTCCAGGTCATAGTCCTTCACCCAGACTAGTGTGTCAAAGCTAATATTCTCACTAATCATCGTAGACGGATACAGAGACGCAAAGTCCGCTACACCCACAGGCACCGTCGCAAACTGCGGCTTCGGCGTCA
>JACCDX011418691.1_pt1 | contig 17430 bp, 3 predicted proteins | sample 7449681 | NCBI WGS metagenome assembly JACCDX01 (sample SAMN15323450, study PRJNA562643) | freshwater metagenome | isolation source: river surface water | place: USA:Blue River Watershed | collected 2017-08-18
AAGTCTACGACAGCAATACTGGTACGATCCTTAAAGATACTGTAAAGGTTTTAAAAACAAACAGTCAACCTGATTCTAATTCTGCTTTAGACAAAGATCAAAATTGGAACATTTATAATTGCATAATTCAAAGCGACGGTTTCCAGAATACTCAAAAGATTCTTATAACTTTCCCAGATGCCAACAACGACGGAATACCTGACGATCCAACTTTGTTTACTACATTAGTTGATCCATTGGTTGACCCATCACATAAACTTGTATATTTTAAGGAAGTAGTTGGTTACAATAGTTTCATTAATTACGAAGTAGTCCCTGAAGATACTATTAATACTAGCTATGCGGCATATTCCGATGCTGTTAAGAATGTTGACTTGTATGCCGAAGGACAAGTATTTTATCTAACCGAAGAAGAGACATTCTATGTTTTAACTAGCGGAGCGTTGGTCGAAAACACTGACTATATTACACGAACTGGTCGCCAGAACTTATATTTCCAGTACCGTCATAACAGCCCAAGCAACAGAAGAATAGACCCAAGTCCTAACAACATTATGGACCTATTCTTACTAACAAAAACCTACAACACTGCCTATCAGGCCTGGGTTAAAGACACTAGCGGACGTATTACAAAGCCAGTGGCACCTACCACAGACGAACTTAGAGTTGAGTTCCAAGAACTAGAAAATCTTAAAGCACTAAGCGATACAATTATCTATAATAGTGCTAAATTCAAACCTATATTCGGCGATAAATCTGATGCGGCATTACGTGCAACATTTAAGGTTGTAAAGAATCCTAATGTTACTATCAGTGACAATGACGTAAAGAGTCAAGTTATTAGTGCTATTAACTCCTACTTTGATATTACAAATTGGGACTTTGGCGAAACATTTTATTTCAGCGAACTAAGTGCATACTTACATAATAAGCTAGTGCCAAACATCAGCAGTATTATTATGCTGCCTACCAGTACCGGCGCACAGTTTGGTGGACTTTATCAAATCAATGCAGAGCCTAATGAAATTATTATTAGTGCCGCTACAGTTGATAACGTTGAAATTATTAGCAGCATCACCGCAGCACAGTTGAACCAAACTTTAGCTGGGTTAAATACTATATAAGACCTGATGAAATTAGAAAATGGCAGCATTTAAAACACATAACTTTCTCCCAGAGATATTTCGTACTGAGACAAACAAAAAATTTCTCAATGCGACACTTGATCAATTAACCAGTGAACCAAACTTCAAACGTGTCAATGGTTATATAGGTAGAAAGTTTGCGCCAACCTATAAAAGTACCGACAGCTACATTGAGGAAATTGACTCACAGCGTCAAAACTATCAACTTGAGCCAAGCGTTATTGTTCGTAATCCCGAATCCAATGACATAGATTTTTATGCTGGCTATGCTGACCTAGTTAATAAGATTAAGCACTACGGTGGTAACAATACTAACCACAGTAGGTTGTTTAGCAGCGACACATATAGCTACGACGGTCATTTTGACTTTGATAAAATTGTTAATTTCAGTCAATACTATTGGATGCCCAATGGCCCTGAGCCATTGACAGTAAGCTCAACTGGCGTACCTCTGTACAAAACATATAGTGTAAAACTAAACACAGAAGTAAACGGTTATTACTTTGGAGATAACCGCAACGATACTAATCCTGTAATTACTCTTGCCTACGGCGGTGTGTACGAGTTTGACTTAGACGGCTTGTCTGGCCCATTGTACATTCAGACCGAACCAACTGTTACTGGCTATAGCTTAACAAGACCTAATATTAATGTTCGTCCGGTACTAGGCGTAGAAAATAACGGAGCTTCAACCGGGACTGTAAAATTTCGTGTTCCTCAACCCGAAGCCCAGACTCGTTATACATCAATGCCTAAAATTGCCGACGTAGATTATGCAGTTACTGGCATTCCGTTTAGAGACTTACAAGGCAATACAGTAGCAAACATTATTAATCTGTACGGCGGATTAGATGGACGCACAGATGTACTAAACGGCAAGAAAATTATTTTTGTTGATAATACTCTTATTGATGATTATCACTGGACAGCGGCTTTAACAGATGACAGCATTGTTCCTGACAGTGATCGTACAAAGACCTGGGTAATCTCTGTTGATGGCAGTGATGTAATTACTCTAAGTACATTTGATACTGTTAATCGTGATGAACAAATCTATGTAAAGTCTGGCGAAAAGTATAACACAAAAAGCTTTTATGTAAATCATTTAGATTGGTATGTTGAAGTTCCGTTGTTAACAGCGGCACTAACTACTCTATACTATCAGTGTGGCGACACCGAATCTGCGGTAGGTGTAATTAACCTAGTTCGTGTAGACAATCAAGTACTAGATCCGGCGGCCGAAATTGAAGGTCAAGTACAATTTACTAGTGCTAACCAAGTTGCATTTACAAACGGCTTAAAGGTTCGTTTCGATTCTAGTGCTACTGCTGCTTATGCTAATAAAACTTATTGGGTCGAAGGTGTTGGCGCCAGCATCCGATTAGTACCATTTGAAGATACTATTGCAGTTGAGCAATGGGCTGATAGTCAAGTAGTGGTCAGCGGAACTTTGTATCAAGTTGATGACGTAATAACTATTGCTGGCGGCGAATACGAGCGTCCTGCAAAACTATTGGTAACCAGCGTCAACTCTCGCGGCGGAGTTACTGGATTTGAAATAATTGACCAAGGTGATTATACTACACTACCAACTAATCCAGTTAGTGCATCTAATCCTAGTGGGGTAGTAAACGTTCAGGCCAGCAACTATAATCAAACTACTGACCCATTAAATAGTTTCATTAAGTTAGATGGGACCAAACTATCGTACTCACCTAGCCGCGGTCATACCGTTGCTGTTATCGATCCAGCAACATTAGAAGTTGAAAGTATTAACACATACGATACATATCTAAGCGGATCAAATATTCTAACATCTGTGTTAACAGCAGTAGATGACGGAAAATTAATAGCAATAAGTTCATATGATGCTACTGCATTTAATCAGTCTACTAGAAGTTATGTAAATTCAATATTTGGACTTACTAACACCAACACTTGGTCTGCAAGTCGTGTAGCACATATTATTGTTGGCCTTAAGAACAGTAACATTACTGGATATGAAAGCATATCAACTACTGAAATTATTAACTCAGGTGATATTAAAACATCTGAGTTAGCAACATTTGATTTATATCTACAACCAACTACAGCAGACTACATTACAATCAACCGTGGTGCTCTTAATAAGAACCCTTGGAGTCGTGCTAACCGTTGGGTACATGCCGAAGTCTTACGTCAGGTTGCTGAAGCATTAGATCAAGACTATCTATTAGACCAAAACGCAGTTGCTCGCAGACCTATCATTGAATTTGATGGGGACATGCAACTATTCAATTACGGAAAAGTTGGTTTAAGCCCAATAACTGTATTTGACGATATAATTACTAATGCGTTTAACGAAGTAGAAGCACTTGCTGCTACCAATGCTGATGTGGTTACTGTAACTGTAGCTACCGCTGCCACTGCTCTACTTCCCGGAAAAGAATACACAATTGCCACAGTTGGCACAACCGATTTTACATTAGTTGGTGCAGCTTCTAATACAGTTGGCACTACTTTCGTTGCATTACGTGCCGGAACAGGAACAGGAACAACAACTCAAAGTGTAACTTTCCATACCGGCGACAGAATTATTTTTAGCCGTGACGAAAACCCAGTTGTTAGAGGTCAAGTATATAGTCTTAGTATTGTTGACGTTGGTAGCGATCCTTCGGTTCCTGAATACAGTACAGTATTAGTAGAGTCTGGCAATGATATTCAAGCTGGGCATTCTATTTTAGTAAAAACTGGCAAAGATGCTGGCAAAGAATTTTATTTTGATGGCACTAACTGGACATCTGCCCAAGCAAAGACAGCAGTAAATCAAACTCCATTGTTTGATGTATTTGACAACGATGGTGTAAGCTTTGGTGATGCTAGCGTGTATCCCGTAACAACTTTTATTGGAACTGAATTATTTTCTTATAAGACAGGTACTGGCTCCAATGATAGCTATCTTGGTTTTCCTTTAAGTTACAGAACATTTAACAACGTAGGCGACATTCAATTTGATAACAACTTTGATGCCGATACCTTTACGTATCTAATTACTCCAACCACAGAAACAAAGAATATTAACACCGGCTCGTTGCATATTACAACAGGGTTGACAACATATACTAGAAGTAATATGTGGAGACGAGTAGCTGAAAAGAGTAAACAATATCAATTAATAAGCCATACAGCCGATGGTACGAATAACCTATTTGAAATTGATATATTGCCTAACCCAAGTATCAATATACCAAACTTAAAGGTAGTTCTTAACGGAGTATACCTAAGTGTTAACGATTTTGGCCTAAGCCAAATTGGTGCTCGTTATGCGGTGTTAATAAATCCTGATTTATTGACTGCCGGTGATGTAGTTAACATATTAATTTACAGTGACAACGTAAGTGCAATTGGGCATTATCAAGTTCCGTTGAACCTAGATAATAATGCTGAAAATGCTAATTTTGCTTCAATGACTTTGGGTCAATTGAGAAATCACCTAGTTACACTAAAACAAAATAGTTTGATTATTGACGGCGATGTTCCGGGCAATAGCAATATTCGCGACGTTGATATTAAGAACTACTGCGGTAATATTCTAAAGCACAGCAGTCCGGCAATCTACGGTCAGCTATTCCTAAATGACGAAAAAATAAACTTCGTTAATGGTCTACGACTAGCACAAAAAGAATACAGCAAATTTAAAAATAGATTTTTAGAAATTGCCAGCCAAATAATAGTCGATACTAATGATATTTCAGGAACAGTTGATAATATCATTACTCAAATTAACGGAATTAAAAACATTAACTTCCCTTGGTATTACAGTGATATGGTGCCTTGGGGAAATAATAAAACTGTACTACCAACATATACAGTTTTAGATTTACGTATCAGAGGATATGAACTAAGTAGAATTTTTGATGATGCAACATTAAGCAATCGTGCAGTCTTAATTTATCATAGCAGAACTACCAACGGAGTTACTACAACTCAATTGATGGCTAAAGACAGAGATTATGTTTTTAGCACAATTGGACCAAGCTTTACTGTAAATGACAGCTTTGGATTAGCCTACGGCGATAAACTAACTGTAGTTGAATATTCAACAACTGACGGCAACTTTATTCCCGAAACTCCAACTAAGCTTGGATTATGGCCAAAGTTTGTTCCAGAGATATTCATTGACAACACATACAGTACAAGCATTAACGTAATACAAGGGCATGATGGAAGCATTACTCCAGCATTTGGCGATTACCGAGATCAGTTATTGCTTGAGTTAGAACTACGTATCTACAATAATATAAAAATTGATTTTAAATTCAATGAGCTAATTGACTTTTTACCGGGCAAGTTCCGTGTAACAGATTATACTCTCACTGAGTTTAACCAGATTATTAGTACTAATTTCTTAGCCTGGGTAGGTAATAACAGATTAGACTTCAGTACCAATTCTTATTTCCAAAGTAACAATCCTTGGACATGGAACTATAAAAAGTTTAAAGACAGCCTAACCGGTGAGCAACTTACTGGAGCATGGCGTTCGTGCTACAAATATTTCTATGACACTGATCGTCCTCACACCCATCCTTGGGAAATGTTAGGATTCAGTGACAGACCAAGTTGGTGGGTTGATCGATATGGTCCTGCACCGTATACTGGCGGCAATATGTTGCTATGGAGCGATCTAAGTCTTGGATTTATCTATGATGGTGATCGTGCCGGAATTGATACTAGATATGCTCGTCCTGGTTTATTACAAATTATTCCAGTTGACGATGCTGGCAATTTACGCAGCCCAGAAAGTTTCTTGGTATTAGATTACGACAGCAATAAAGCTAACGTTAGCTATGCAGTTGGCGATCAAGGGCCAACCGAAACAGCGTGGCGTCGTAGCAGTGATTATCCTTATGCTGTTCAGCTAGCTGTTTCGTTAATGAAACCTGCTGAATACTTTGGTAAATTAGTTGGTGTTAGTCGTTATGAGTACGATAGCGAGTATCAACAGTACCTGGTAACATCTAGCAAAAATCATTTAGAGCCAACTTCTATACAGATTAATGGTGACACCAGTGGCACCAGCGTAATTCGTGAAGCTGGTTACATGAACTGGATTGCTGAATACTTAAAACAATTAGGTATTGGTGACCCGGCTACTGTTATTAAAGATTATCTAAACTATTTGAACGTACAGTTAAGCTATAAAGTATCTGGCTTCACTGACAAAAAATATGTTTCTATCCTGGCCGAACAAGGTAGCCCAAACAGTCAAAATAGTGGCGTCGTAGTACCCGACGAGAACTACAAGATAGTGCTTAACAAGAGTGTTCCTGTTAACAAAGTATCTTATAGTGCTGTTATAGTAGAAAAGAGTGCTGCCGGTTATACAATAAGCGGCTACAATTTAAATAATCCTTATTTTACTATTGTACCTAGCCTTGCAAATAGCAATAGCTACGTTGTTACATCTGGTAACTCAAGAGGCGTAATATATAAAGACTACCAAAAGGTTCGTGTTCGTGTTCCTTATGGCCAAGAATATACTTCTACACAGCAGGTAGTCGACTTCTTAGTTAGCTATCAAAGATTCCTACAAAGCCAAGGCTTTGTCTTTACTGAATACAACGAAAGTCTAAAGAGCAAACTTGATTGGGTACTAAGTGCTCGAGAGTTCTTAACTTGGGCCCAACAAGGCTGGAACCCTGGCAGCGTAATTGTATTGAGCCCTGTACTTGATACATTAAAGGTGTCTGGCAACAATAGTGTTGTTGATGAAATTCAAAATACACCTTATGGTGCTAGACTATTGGATCCAAACTTTGCTGTTATTAAGAGCAATAATTTTACTGTCACCAGAGAAGACAATAGATTTAGCGTAAGATCATTGAATAATCAAACTTTGGCATTTGCTGAACTAAACATGGTACAGTACGAGCACGTTATTGTGTTAGATAATACAACTGTGTTTAATGACATTATCTATGCTCCAGAAACAGGAAACCGCCAATATAGATTAAAGTTAATCGGACATAAAACCGCTAACTGGACTGGCGCAATGAATCCTCCTGGATTTGTTTATAACAGCGAAAAGGTTGACGAATGGATCTCGGGTAAAGATTATCGCAAAGGTCAATTAGTTAGCTACAAAAACTTCTACTATACAGCCACAGTTAATGTAGTTGCAAGCGATACATTTGACACTAGCAAGTGGAAACAATTAACAACAGATCAAATTAAAACAGGTCTGTTGCCTAACTATTCCTACGGCGCACAGCTATTCGAAAATATATACGACCTTGACAATCCAAGTCCCAACGAAAATATTAATTTTTACAGCGTTGGTATTACTGGATTTAGAGAGCGTGGATACTTGACTGATTTAAGTTTAGATACCACTACACAAAGCAAGTTTTATCAAGGCATGATAAAACAAAAAGGTACAAAAAATGCTATCCTGGCATTGGCTAGCGCACAATTAGCAAACATTAATAACGAAATTAGTGTCTACGAAGAATGGGCATTGCGTGTTGGTGAGTACGGGTCAACTGACAGTAATCAATACGTTGAAGTAATCCTTGACGAAGCAGATGTAACAGCTAACCCTGTAGCTATACAGTTCATTGACAACGGCGAAACACCAGAAGCCGGCGCAGTTTATTACAGACCCAACGATTGGTATAGAAATAGCGTTAATAATACCAGCCGAATGTTTGATAAAAACGAAACATCAGTTGAAAGAGAAACTTTACCAACTGCTGGTTATGTTAATGTCGACGACGTAGATGTTGTTATATTTGATTTAGAAAACTACAGAGACTTAACAGGTCGTTTAGCTGATATTGGCACAGGATATACTATATGGACAGCCAAAGACTTCTTTGGTCAATGGAATGTATATCGTGTTAGCGAAACTGACTTAACTGTAGTTTCTATTGCATATAACTTAGACAGCATAGCAACACTAACCTTAAGTGGAACACATGATTTCACGTCAGGCGACATTATTGCTCTAAAGAACTTTGATCCTACCTATGATGGTTTTTATCAAGTGTATGAGCCAGTTAGCGGAACACAAATTAATGTTGTAATAATGAATGGTGTAGATCAACTTCGCACCAGTCAGGTTCTATACGGAACTGGATTTTTATTTAAATTAACAAGTTCTCGTATCGGTGCACAAAGTGAGCTAGAAGGAATTACTCCTCGCGCCGGTTGGGAAGATGGCGATCGTGTTTGGGTTGATAATTTAGATTCCGCTGGTAATTGGGGAGTATACACAAAAACTTCTCCTTGGGCTTATGAGCAATTAACTGTCCAAGAAACCAGCACTTATACTGGCGCTGATGCATTTGGTTCTAGTGTTGATTTAAGTGCCGACCGCAGATTCTTGTACGTTGGTTCGCCCGACAGCGGAACCGGACGAGTTACTATTTTTATTAAACAAGCAGACAATACTTGGAAGCAACGAAATAGTATAACAGCTAGCCTAGTAACCAGCGTAGATGGTTATGGTACGCATGTTGAAGAAAACGCTGTTGGACTAATAGTATCTGCTCCTGATAGTAGAACTAACAGAGGATATGTTTTTGTTTACGATATCGCTGGTGCGGTTTATGTAAGACAGATATTAGTATCACCAAACCATGGCGCTAACTACAATTTTGGACATAGCATTTCCAGCAGTGCCGATGGGCGTTGGCTATACATAAGTGAACCCGGAAACAACAAGGTTTACGCTTACGCCTGGACCAAACAAACAGTCCTAGTTGAGAATGTATCATCTGGTGTGTCATCCTTTATTATGTCCAGAGCTGTAACCAGAGCATCGGATATTAGCGTAACAAATTCGTTTGGAACATCTCTAGTTCCAGAAATTGATTATACTGTAAGTGCTAATACAATATACTTTACTGTTACCACAACTAGCGATGTAAAGATTACCTATCCTGGTTATTACTATAAACTAATTGAACAAACTACAGGGTACACCTTATCTGATCCTGCTGGCACAGGAAATAACTTTGGCGCAAGTATAAAGACTAACACAGATGGTAGTATATTGGTTATTGGTAGCTCAACAAAAGATTCTGCCGGCGTAACTGATGGCGGAACAGTTTATGTATATGAAAGAACCATTGAACAATTTATTGCCAATGGCGACAATGATAACGTCTACACAACTGTTCGCGACCTTGAATCCACTTACCGTGTAACTGTTAATGGTATCGCTCAAGTAGAAAGCACCGATTACTATATAAATGGCAGTGGCCAAGTAGTGTTTAACTCCGGACATTTACCATTTGATGGCGACCGTGTAGCAATTGAAAATAACTATTTTGTAAAAGTACAAGAGTTTGACGGCTCTCTAAATGTTACACAAATAGAAGCCGGAAAGTATTATACTATTGCATCTGCGGGAACTACAGATTTTGTTGATATCGGATCAGCTAACAATACCGTGGGCACACGATTTATGGCCACTGGCGCTGGAGTAGGCACTGGTACCGTATTTGTTGGTTCAGGCACAACTGCTAATCAAAATCTTGGCAGTGTTGTTGATATTTGTTCTAATAGTTGCAGCGTTTATGCTAGCGCACCTGGCTATGCTACACAAGAATACAGCAGTGGTTACATTGTAAGATACATTAACCAAGGTAAAGTATATGGTGAGATAATTGGTAAAAAACAAAATCCCACTGTAACAGTTGGTCATACTATTCGTATCAATGGATATGAAGTTGAGTTCACCGGAACAACATTATCTAATGTTGTATCTCGTATCAATGCAAAAAATATTCCTGGCGTAACTGCTAGCAACAGCAACGGCTATTTAAAAATAGTAAGCACACGAGTTACTGAATTAAATCGACTAGACATTTTACCTGGTGTAGGTAGTACCTACTTTAATGGAACAGCACTCACTGATTTAGGATTAGATGTATTTGCTTACACACAAACTATCACACAACCACGCAACAGTGGCTCTGAAAAGTTTGGTTACAAACTTGCAGTCAATTCCAACGCAACTCAATTGGTAGTTGGTAGCCAAGGTGCTAGCAGCACACAGGTTACAACATTTGATAATGCAACTACAACATTTGACGTAGCTAGCATTGACTTCAAAGATTTAATACCTGAGAGCGGCGCAGTTTATATCTATGATCTATTAGATAATCCTTACTCAACTGCAACCAACCCTGCACTTCTGTCATTCGTACAAGAACTAACAGGACCAAGTCTTGGTAATGATTATAGTTTTGGTCAGGACTTTGCATTTATTGATGAATATCTGTATGTCGGCGTACCCGGCGACGATTCTGTTATTGATCAAGGTGGCAGCGTATACGAGTTTATTAACAACACTGGTACACAGGGTTGGGAATTAACAAGATATCGTCCAGAGCAAATTGATATTGGCAGCATTAGTAAGATCTACATCTACAATAAGAAAACCAATATTATATTAGCCAAGCTAGATATATACGATCCAGTCAAGGGCAAAATACTTGGTATTGCAGATCAGGATCTTGATTATAAAACTGATTATGATCCTGCTACCTACAATATGACAGCAGCCACCGATGATCAACAATTTGATATTAATGTTAATTATCACTGGGGCGCACAGCAAGTTGGTAAGACTTGGTGGGACCTAGGTCAAATACGTTTTGTTGAATATGAACAAGGTTCATTGATTTACAAAAACAAAACCTGGGGCGCAGCATTACCTGGTAGCTTGTTTGTAGTATATGAATGGGTCGAAAGCGATTACTTACCAAGTCAGTACGTCAGTAATGGTGGCAATGGTATACCAAAGTATCAAAACAATGCACAGTATGTTGAAGAAACTTATGTTGATCCAGCTACAAATTCTATAAAAATAAAATACTATTACTGGGTAAGTGATAAAACAACAGTAGATTTTAATCGCACCAATAGAACTAATAGTGTTTACACATTACAACAAATATTAGCTAACCCAATGGATCAAGGCGTACCATATGCCGCAGCCATTGCACCAAATGCATTGAGCTTGTTTAATGTTACAAAATATTTGTCTAGCAGCGATATAGTATTGCATATTGATCACACACCAACTCAAAATAGCAATATTATTCACAGTGAATATGAGTTAATTAAAGAAGGATCCGAAACTGGTATTGTTCCGGTACGTATCAACAATAAACTTCAAGATAGTCTTGCTGGTGTAGATGCAAGTTTATTATCTGTACCTGATCCTGCTCTAAGCGAATCTCAGCGTTACGGAATTGAAATTCGTCCACGTCAGACTATGATAGCTGACAGATTCTCTGCACTTGAAAATTTTGTAAAATACGTTAACCAAGTGTTTAAGCTATACCCAATGGCCGATAGATTTGACCTAACAAATCTAAATTACGGAGAGCCATTGCCAGCAGCTGGAACTGGGGAATGGGACCAAAGTGTTGATACTTACGCTCAATTATTATATTTGATTAACATGGCTGATGGATATCGCGTTGCAGTACTCAACGACGAATCTAACAGCGGCTTATGGACCATTTACGAATACAATGACAGTGAAACAACCTGGACCGTTTATCGTATTCAAAGTTTCTTAACAAGCCTATACTATAGTCGCGTTGACTGGTATGATCCAACATTTGATTATACTGAGAAGCCCGAGTATACTGTAGAGAAATATGTTGATATAAAAACTCTTACATTAGTCACAGATGACATCATTAAGGTTAATGACAACGGTGACGGACGATTTGCTTATTACAGAGTTAATAGTCTAGGCACACTAGACAGAGTTGGTAGCGAGCAAGGTACAATAGAAATCAGCAAGGATGTTTATAACGTTGAATCTGGAACAGGATTTGATTCTAGTAACTTTGAAAGCACTCGTTACGAACAAAGTCCAGTGACTGAAATTAGATACATTTATCAGGCGGTCTCTGAAGATTTGTTAATTAATGATCTTGCTGTTGAATTTAACAAGCTATTCTTTAGCATGGTTAATTATATCTTCAGTGAAAATACAAATCCAGACTGGATATTTAAAACTAGCTTTATCAGCGTATTGCATAAGATTCGCGATCTTGAGCAGTATCCAAGCTACATTAAAGATAACCAGACATTCTACGAAAGTTATATTAACGAAGTTAAGCCTTACAAGACTACAATTCGTGAATACGTGCCTAAGCAAAATGGTATAGAATACCTACACTCAGGCACAACAGACTTTGACAAGCCTGGATACTATGATAGCACCTCTGGCACTTATAGAAGTCCTGATGGTAGCTATGCTACTGACACAGAATTGTTAGCCACCGACGAATACGCAGATTGGTCTAACAACTATGCTTACAAAGTTGTAGAATTACAAATTGCAGACGGTGGCACTGGTTACACACTAACTCCTAACGTAAGTATCACTGGCGGTGGTGGTACTGGTGCTGAAGCCCAATTGTTTATCAGCAACGGCAGAATTAGTTCTGCTAGAATTATCAGCGCCGGCTCGGGCTATACTAGCACACCAACGGTGACCATCAATGGTAATGGCACCGGAGCTAATTTAGTACCAGTGTTACGAAATGAATATTTCAAGAGTAATGCCGCACAAAGTTACAATTTAGTACGCAGTATCACTACTGAAATTAAATTTGACCGTGTTGATTTCTATAGTAATGTAGTAGCATGGCAGGCCAATACTGCATATACCGCTACTTTAAGTTCGGGTACAGGTGAAGGCAACGTTTGGATAGTTAGCGGAAATCTTGTAAGATACAATAACACAATCTATCTACCACAATCTGCTAATACTTCAAATCAACCTACATTTGACGCAGGACTGTATAAAGAAATTACACAAGGCAACACACTAATTCGAAATAATAATCGAATTCAAGGTTACTACACACCGGGTGTTGGAATGCCCGATGCAAACATAGCAATGCTAATAAGTGGTATTGAGTATCCTGGCGTAAAAGTACAAGGAAACCAATACGATACTTATACCAGCGTTGATGGTCCATACAATGTTATTGCATTTGCTGCCGGTAATAACTCTATTATTAGCGCAAATACTTCAACTGTAAACTTTGTAACCCTAGGCTACGAAGTAGGACAACAACTGTATGTTTCTGGTAGCACCAGCAACGATTCTGCATTTAAGATTACCAGTGTATCTGCAAGTGTAATGGCATTAAGTTACAGCACAGTAGTAACCGAATCTGCTGGCGCTGGTGTAACTCTAAAATATCTGTCAGACAACGATCTAGGAAACTACGATGCTGGTATTAGCAGCACATACTTAGACACACAATTAGGTACCAGACCTGAAGATATTAACATCGATGGCGGCGCCTACGTTGACACCTATAGTAGCTTTGGCCCAGAGGAATTTATTCCTGGTCGCATTTACGATACGTTAGAAATGCGTGTGTTTACCGCAAATACTACTAGCCTTGACAAGAACAACTATTTTGTTGATCGAGTTGTTATAAGCAATGTTGGATACGGCTACGACGCTGGTACAGTTTCTGTAACAGTAACCGGAATGAGTGGAGTACAACTTACTCCGGTCCTTGCAGCCAATGGCGCAATTACCAGTTTCACTATCGATAATGGCGGCACTGGGCTAACTGGTAACAGCAACCCAACTATTACTATAACTGGCGCAAACGTATTACCTGCATCTGCTAATGTATTCATATCACAAACCACATACCCTGTTATAGGTTATAGATACTTTATGGATATGAATCAAGCTAATGTTGCATATCGTATCTCCGATGATTATACAACTACACTAACCGCTAACTTAGCAATAACGGACAGTAACATCTACGTAGCAAATGCTAGTGTGTTAATGGATCCAAACCCTGCAGGCGCGGTACCTGGTATTGTGTTTATCAATGGTGAAAAGATCCATTACTATGAGCGTGATACAGTAAACAACAGGCTCAGCAGAATACGCCGTGCCGTTGACGGTACAGGTGCTCCATCTGTACACGAGTCCGGAAGCCGAGTAGTTGACAGCGGGGTTGAGCAACGATTTGACATAGTTAGAGCCACAGTCCCTGGACAACCAAAAGGTACACTATTAACAGCTGGTTCTGGCACAGCAGTTAACGGTGCAGGATTAGCCGGATCTAGCACAACGGAAGCGCAGTTCTTGCGTAATAAATTGAGTTATACACCATGATAATAAACACAATAAATACTGATATGGATGAAGACATGAACAAAGATCAACATATTGACACCGAACAGCCTAACGAATCAAGTGGTTTAAGTATTCGCGGGCATATTAAAATTCACGATCCCGAATCGGGAGAAGTGATTGTAGATAAAGCCAACGCTATTCACTACGAAAACATCAGTGAAGCTATCGCTTACAGCCTAGCAGACTACACTGAAAATTTTATTAAAACAATGAATTTTGGTAACGGTGGTACCAGCGTTGATACTAGCGGTGTTATTAATTATCTACCAGCAAATACAAACAACCAAAATGCTGGTTTGTATAACGAAACATTTACTAAAATTGTTGATGCTAACAGCGTAGAAAATCCAGATCCTGCTAATAACAAAATGGAAATTCGCCACATTCCCGGTAAAGTTTATACTGACATTGTGGTTACTTGTTTGCTTGATTACGGCGAGCCTGCTAGTCAATCAGCATTTGATAATAGCCAAAATCTCAATGATAACTACGTATTTGATGAACTAGGTTTGTTTAGTACCCGTGGAAAAATGCTAACCCACGTTGTATTCCACCCAGTACAAAAAGCACTAAACCGCAAGATACAAATCGATTATACTGTACGAATTCAAGCTCTTACAAACTTAAGTCAGATAGGATAATCTACAATGGCTTATACAGTTAATTTAACAAACGGTGTTCAGATTGCTTATCTACTAGATGGGCAAACTGACAGTACTACTACTAGCCTTACACTAATCGGTCGCCAAGTTGTTAACTATGGCGAAGTACAGAACGAAAACCTAGTTCATTTACTTGAAAATTTTAGTAATGGCATTGAGCCCACATCCCCGCTAGAAGGCCAATTATGGTGGGATAGTACAAACAATACAATGTTGGTATATGATGATACTTTCTGGAGACCAGTGTCGGGTTTTAGTAGTTCAACAACAGAGCCAACAAGTCCATACGTTGGCGACCAATGGTGGGATACAACCAATGACCAATATAAAGTATATAATGGAACCACATGGTTAGTAGTTGGACCTGCCTACAGTAAGCTTGATGGCAAGAGTGGTGCTATAGTTGAAAATGTATGGGACACTGGATTAACAAAACATACAGTTATTAAACTTTATCATAATAACAGCGTTACTGGTATTATAAGTAGAGATGCAACTTTTACCCCTAACGCAGCAATTACTGGTTTTTCTACTATCTCTCCGGGAATTACATTAGCAAACAATGTTAACGACATACGTTTCTACGGAACCGCTAGTAACAGTGAATTACTAGGTAACTTAACACCCTCGCAGTTTTTACGCAGTGATGTCAATGATGTAATGGATGGCAAGCTATCTGTACATAATACACTAGAGGTTGGTAGTAACGATGAATTTAAAGTCAGCGTTGACGGTTCCGGTAATGCAACATTATTGAACAACAAGAACAATGCTAATATGTTGTTGCGAGCCAACGTTGGTGGTACGCTAACTACAGCATTAACAGTAAACGGCACAACAGGCTTAGTTACAGTACTAGGAGTTCCTACATCATCAACAGGCGTAGCTACTAAAGGGTATGTTGATACGGCAGATACATCAATACGCAACGATTATGCTGGCTTCATTGCTGCTAATATTGCAGAAGTAAATGCCAATTTAACTATAACTAACAATAACCTAGCTGGCGCCAACGTAGCTATTTCTAATTTGGATAGTGTAAAAGCTCCAAAAGCAAATCCAACTTTCACAGGAGTTCCTCAAGCTCCTACTGCAAGTTATGGTACAGCAACAAACCAATTGGCTACTACAGCGTTTGTACAAAACGCAGTTGATGAGTTTGATTACTCAAAGATCTATTATGCCAATAGTTATGTTCAAGTAGCGGCATCTAATGTAGCTATAGTAGTTGCTAATACTTCGGTGGCCACAGCAACGTCTTCTGGTATTAGTACACTAACACAATCAGCTGGCAACGATTCGTCTTTAGTAGCAACAACCGCCTTTGTTACTACAGCAACGAAAAATTTCGTAAAAGCCAATGTTGCCTATAAGCCTACTTGTTATGTTGCTGATACACCGCCAGACGACGGTATCGGTAGTGACGGCGATTTTTGGTTCCAATATCTCTAATGTAACACAATGGCAGATATTACAGAAACACAGTACATAGTTAATTTATCGTATGCTGGTGGACGTCAGTATGCTATCATGCCGCTAACTGGATTTAGTCCTATAATAAAATATAAGATGTGGGGTGCCGGCGGTGGCGCCGGCGGTTGGGACAGTCCCGGGCAAGGTGGCGATGGTGGTGGCGGTGGCTTTGTTGAAGGCATTGTTACAGTAGAGCCTGGCCAACTAATTGAAGTATACAATGGTCAAGGCGGTTGGCCTGGCGGCACAGGCCGTGGCTCGGCAATATCTAGTAACACTGGTGTTGGTGGATCTAGTCTAAAATGGACTTCTAACGACACAGACCCTACACTTGAAAACAGCAGCTTAACTACATTTGTCAGTGGTGTTCCAGCAGCGGGCAGCGGCCCTGCGTTTGGGTTTGGGTCAATTTGGCAAGGTGATAAAATTATAGGTTTTAATGGAGTGGCGCCCTTACTAAAGAATTTTCAACCAAGTGAAGGAGATCCGCCTACACACGATATAGTTTTTAAACTGCCAGCAGTAACACAAAGTCATTTAGCAGCGTTTGGTATAGTAACACCATTTAGCCAAGTACCTCTGGTTAAGGATGTGATGACCATTGAATGGTCGTTGTCTTGTAATGCTGGCGGGAAAGTAAATGTTGGTGTATTTGTTTGGCGCAAAGGCGTTATCAACCGTAACGCTTATCAACAACTTGCTACATATGATTACGCAGGTGGTGACAGAGTTGCTGTTAATTTATCTGGATCTTGGCAAGTACCATCAGGATTAGATCCTAAATGTATATTAGTATTTGCAGTAGGTGATCTACACAATACTAGCCCAACTGGTATGGACAGCGTTAATTTTACAGCAAACGCAGTTATACCCGACAACGCAACTATCGCTGACTATAGCGGTGGCCGTGGAGGATATCCCGGTTGGTCTGGGTCGTCGGGCCAAGGCGGAGGCGGAGGTG
>JACCDX010766364.1_pt1 | contig 17427 bp, 20 predicted proteins | sample 7449681 | NCBI WGS metagenome assembly JACCDX01 (sample SAMN15323450, study PRJNA562643) | freshwater metagenome | isolation source: river surface water | place: USA:Blue River Watershed | collected 2017-08-18
AATAAAAGAATGAATATGACGTTTAATGTATTTATTAAGAAAAGGAAAATAAATTAAATCAAGAATACCAATCATCTTTTTTTTATAGTTAATAACAAAATATTTAAATATAAAACCAATTATATTTAAAATTGATTTATAAAATAATAAATAAAAGAATATAAAGAAAATGTTAGGTAAGCCATATTTTATAGTAAATCCAAATCTAAATTGGAAAGCATTATCTCAAAATCCAAATGCAATACCTATACTAGAACAAAATTTAGATAAAGTAAATTGGGATAATTTATCATTAAATTCAAATGCAATTCATTTAATAGAAAAGAATTTAGATAAAATCAATTGGAATAAATTATCATGTAATGAAAATGCAGTCCATTTAATTGATAAACAAATGAAAGGAATAAATTGGATATATGAATATTATCGTATTTATAAAAACAGAAATATATTACCTCCAAATTATGGTATCAATTTATTCAAACGAATTAAATCGTCTATACGTATGAATTATAAATATATGATTCGTAATTATTTATGCTCTAAATTAGCTGTTAATATCATATATAAATTCAACCCGATTAAATATCCAAGTGTAATAGAATTTTTGAAACGTGTAATACCAGGTATTATTCTTGGAGTTGGATTTGTTATGTATGAAGATATACTTGACTACATAAATGTATATTACATTAAGTGGCGTTATTTATCATCCAATCCAAATGCAATTTCTTTAATAGAAAAGAATTTAAATAAAGTATATTGGGATGAGTTATCATCGAATCCAAATGCAATTCATTTATTAGAAAAAAATCTAGATAAAGTATGTTGGGGAATGTTATCATCCAATCCAAACGCTATTCATATCTTAGAAAAAAATCTAGATAAAGTAGATTGGTATTGTTTATCAGAAAATCCAAATGCGATTCATTTATTAGAAAAAAATCTAGATAAAGTCGATTGGTATTTATTATCATCGAATCCAAATGCAATTTCTTTGATAGAAAAGAATCTAAATAAAATAAATTGGTATTATTTATCAAAAAATAAAAATGCAATTCATATACTAGAAAAAAATATCGAAAAGATAAGTTGGTTTATGATATCATTCAATCCAAATGCAATTCATTTAATTGAAAAGAATAGGAAAAACATATATTTAGATGGAGTATTAAAATATTCAAATGCAATACATTTATTTGCACCATTAGATCATTCAAAAATGAAAGAAAACATGAAAGAGTTTCATGAAGAATTAGTATCCTATGTATTTCATCCACAACGATTAATGCGTTTGTCTAAGCATTTAGGTATTACATTTGATGAATTGAATGAATTGTATTAAAACAATAATTTATCGATGGTAGTTCTTACACAGAATAATCGATGTAGAATAATTCCTAAAATGAATAAAACAATTAATGTTTTTATAAATGAAATATTAAAGAAAAAGGAAATCATATATGCACCTATAAATGTCATGATTACATCTACAATTGCAAGACCCATAAATCTATAGGAGTGTATACCTTTGTTGGGTTCACCAAGATAATTTTTATATTTACATAAATCCATAATATATAAAAATTATATTAAAAATTGAATTCTTTTTTTATGAAACAAGTTAAAGATAAATCTATAAAATTATGTTAGGATATCCCTATTTCATTGTAGATAGTCATGTTGAATGGTGTTATCTATCGTTGAATCCAAATGCAATTCATATCTTAGAAAAGAATCTAGATAAAATAGATTGGTATTATTTATCAGGAAATCCAAATGCAATTCATATCTTAGAAAAGAACTTAGATAAAATCATTTGGAGTAGATTATCGTTGAATCTAAATGCAATTCATATCTTAGAAAAGAACTTAGATAAAATAGATTGGTTTTATTTATCAGGAAATCCAAATGCAATTCACATCTTAGAAAAGAATCTAGATAAAGTAGATTGGGATGTTATTGTTTATAATCCAAATGCAATTTCTTTGATTGAAAAGAACTTAGATAAAATCAATTGGTGGATATTATCATCGAATCCAAATGCAATTCCTATCTTAGAAAAAAATCTAAATAAAATAAGTTGGATTAATTTATCATTGAATCCAAATGCAATTCATATCTTAGAACAATATCCTGAAAAAATAAGCTATTTAAGTTTATCAAGTAATCCAAATGCAATTCATATCTTGGAAAAAAATATAGAGAAATTAAATAGGTATACATTATCAATGAATCCCAATGCTATATCTATCTTAGAGAAGAATCTACATCTAGTAATATGGGATAATTTATCATCAAATCCAAATGCAATTCATATCTTAGAAAAGAATTTAGATAAAATCAATTGGAATGCATTATCATTAAATCCAAATGCTATTTCTATCTTAGAAAAGAATCAAGATAATATAAATTGGATGATAATATCAAGTAATCCAAATGCAATACATTTAATAACTAAATTAGATCAAAAAAAAATGAACGACAACATGAAAAACTTTTATGAAGAATTAGTAGAGTATGTATTTAATCCTCAACGATTAATGCGTTTAGCGAATCATTTAGGTATTACCTTTGATAAATTGAATGAATTATATTAAAAATTGAATCATATTTTTTTTATAAATATAATTAAAAAAATGATAGGCAAACCATATTATATTGTGAATGAACAAGTTAGTTGGAATAATTTATCATATAATTCAAATGCAATTCCTATATTAGAACATTATACTGATCATATAGTATGGGACTTATTATGTTATTTACCAAATGCAATTTATTTGCTAGAACAAAATCAAGATAAATATATTTGGAATGGATTATCTCTAAACCCAAATGCAATTGATTTACTAGAAAAGAATATGGATAAAATAAATTGGAATTATTTATCAGGAAATATAAATGCAATTCATCTATTGGAAAAGAATTTAGATAAAGTAGATTGGTTTGAATTATCAAATAATCCAAATGCAATTCCTATCATAGAAAAGAATTTAGATAAAGTAACTTGGTATATATTATCAAAGAATCCAAATGCAGTTCCTATATTAGAAAAGAATATGAATAAAATAGATTGGTATTGGCTATCACAAAATCCAAATGCAATTTATTTATTAGAACAATATCCTGAAAAAATAAGCTATTTAGGTTTATCTAGTAATCCAAATGCAATTCCTATCTTAGAAAAGAATATAGATAAAATTGATTGGAGTCGATTATCTCAAAATCTAAGTGCAATTGATTTACTAGAAAAGAATATAGATAAAATTGATTGGAGTCGATTATCATTAAATCCAAATTCAATTCCTATCTTAGAAAAGAATTTGGATAAAATAAATTGGATTAATTTATCTTTAAATCCAAACGCAATTCATTTACTAGCACCATTAGATCATAATAAAATGAAAGACAATATCAAAGACTTTCATGAAGAATTGATAGAATATGTATTTAATCCTCAACGATTAATACGTTTAGCTAAACATCTAGGTATCACCTTTGATGAATTGAATGAATTGTATTAAAAATTGAATTAAATTTTTTTATAAATAATATAAAGAAAAAACAATTTAAAGATAAAAGAAAATGTTAGGCAAACATTATTTTGTTATCAATAAAGATATAAGTTGGTGTAATTTATCCTATAATTTAAATGCACTACATATATTAGAACAAAATTTAGATAAACCAAGTATGTATGGGTTAATGACAAATCCAAATGCAATTCATTTATTTGAAAATGGTAAAAATATAGTTTCATGGTATTATCTATCAAGAAACACAAATGGGATGTCTATATTAGAAAAAAATTTAGATAAAGTATTTTGGAATGAATTATCATCAAATCCAGGAGCAATCTCCATGTTGGAAAAGTATATAGATAAAGTAGATTGGAAACATTTATGTTTTAATCCAAATGCAATTCATATGATAGAACAGAATATGGATAAAATTGATTGGTATTATTTATCCTATAATCCAAATGCAATTCATATTTTAGAAAAGAATCTAGATAAAGTTGATTGGAATATGTTATCTATGAATACAAATGCAATTCATATTTTAGAAAAAAATATAGATAAAATATGTTGGTCACATTTATCAAATAATATAAATGCAATTCCAATTTTAGAAAAACACTTAGATAAAGTAGATTGGAGTTATTTATCAAGAAATCCAAATGCAATGTCTATCATAGAAAAGAATCTAGATAAAGTGGAATGGGATTGTTTATGCATGAATCCAAATGCAATTCATTTAATCGAAAAAAATATGGATAAAATAGATTGGGTTTGTTTATCCTCAAATAAAAATGCACTTCATTTAATTGCACCGCTAGATCATGCAAAAATGAAAGAAAATATGAAAGACTTTCATGAAGAATTAGTTGCTTATATATTTCATCCAACACGATTAACACGAGAAAGTAAACGTCTTCGAATGACATTTTCTGAATTGAATGAATTGTATTAAAAATTGAATTATATTTTTTATAAAGAAAACAATTTAAAGAAAAATGATAGGATATCCCTATGTTGTCATTACTAAAAAAATTAGATGGGATTTATTATCAGAAAATCCAAATGCAATTCATGTATTATCTCAGTATATGGATTCTATCGATTGGAAATATTTATCAGGAAATCCGAATGCAATTCATATCTTAGAAAAAAATCTAGATAAAGTAGATTGGGATGCATTATCATTAAATCCAAATGCAATTCCTGTATTAGAAAAAAATCTAGATAAAGTAGATTGGTATTGGTTATCATTAAATCCAAATGCAATTCCTGTATTAGAAAAAAATCTAGATAAAGTAGATTGGTATTATTTATCATTAAATCCAAATGCAATTCATTTATTAGAAAAAAATCTAGATAAAGTAGATTGGGATGCATTATCAAGAAACTCAAATGCAATTCATTTATTAGAACAAAATCTAGATAAAGTAGATTGGGATGCATTATCAAGAAACTCAAATGCAATTTCTATGTTAGAACAAAATCTAGATAAAGTAGAATGGTATTATTTATCATTAAATCCAAATGCAATTTCTATCTTAGAAAAAAATCTAAATAAAATAAGTTGGATTAATTTATCATTGAATCCAAATGCAATACCTATCTTAGAAAAGCATCTAGATAAAGTAGATTGGGGTTCTTTATCCGAAAATCCAAATGCAATTCATATGTTGGAAAAGAATCTAGATAAAGTAAATTGGACATATATATTTTCCAATCCAAACGCAATTCCTATCTTAGAAAAATATATAGACAAAGTAAATTGGTTTGATACTGTAGAATTAGCAACAGTAGATGGAACCATGATGGGTATATTCACTCGGATTGAAAAAAATTATTGGTCAATATTATCGTGTAATCCAAATGGAATACATTTAATTACTAAATTAAATTATGAAAAAATGAAAGAAAACATGAAAGATTTTCATGAAGAATTAGTTGCTTATGTATTTAATCCACAAAGATTAATGCGCTTATCGATTCATCTTGATATTTCCTTTGATGCTTTGAATGAATTTTATTAAAAATTGAACTATTATTTTTTATGAATAGAATTAAAAACAAGTTAAAACTAAAATGACAAATAATTTAGTAGGTAAACCCTATTATGTTATTAACCAATCCATTCCATTTTTTGATTCATTATGTAGTAATCCAAATGCGGTTTCTATCATTGAACAAAATTTAATTCCAATAAATTGGATGGAATTATCGTTGAATCCAAATGCAATTTACTTATTAGAAAAGAATATAGATAAAATAAATTGGAACAGATTATCACAAAATCCAAATGCAATTCATTTGTTAGAACAAAATCTAGATAAAGTAAATTGGACGGTTTTGTGCTTAAATCCAAATGGAATGTCTATCTTAGAAAAGAATTTAGATAAAATAAAATGGAAAGAATTATCAAGAAATCCTAATGCAATTTATTTATTAGAACAAAATCTAGATAAAATAAATTGGAGATATTTATCATTAAATCCAAATGCGATTCATTTATTGGAAAAGAATTTAGATAAGATAGATTGGAATAGATTATCAGAAAATCCAAATGCAATTCATTTATTGGAAAAAAATCCAGATAAAATAAATTGGATGATATTATCAAGTAATCCAAATGCAATTCATTTACTAGAAAAGAATTTAGATAAAGTATTTTGGTCATTTATAATAGAAAATCCAAATGCAATCTCTATCATTGATAAACATTTAGATGGAATTAATTTATATATGGATGAAATGTCTATATTATCAGAAAATCCAAATGCAATTTCTATATTAGAAAGACATCTAGATAAAGTAGAATGGTATAATTTAACTAAAAATCCAAATGCAATTCATTTAATTGCACCATTGGATCATGAAAAAATGAAAGAAAACATGAAAGAATTTGAAAAAGAATTGATTGAGTATGTATTTAACCCTGATCGGTTAAAACGATTAGCTATTCATCTTGGTATTTCCTTTGATGAATTGAATGAATTTTATTAAAAATTGAACTATTATTTTTTTTATGAATAGAACAGAAAAAAACAATGATTGGATATCCTTATTATATTGTGAATAAAAACGTAAATTGGAGTGGATTATCAAAAAATCCCAATGCTATATATCTACTAGAACAAAATTTAGATAAATTAGATTGGTGTAATTTATCATCAAATCCAAATGCCATTTATTTGTTAGAACAAAATATTGATAAAATAAATTGGACAAACTTATCTTTAAATCCAAATGCAATTCCTATCTTAGAAAAAAATATTGATAAAATAAATTGGTGGGGATTATCCGTCAATTCAAATGCAATTCCTATCTTAGAAAATAATATAGATAAAGTAAGTTGGGTAAATTTATCATCAAATCCAAAAGCAACTCATATACTAGAACTACATACTGATACCATTATATGGAGTAATGTATGCAATGTTATCAATCCAATGCATGTATCCGAACAATTTATACATTTATTGGAAGACAATATGAAAGATATTCATTATCACCATTTATCATTAAATCCAAATGCTATTTCTATATTAGAACGACATCTAGATAAAGTAAGTTGGGATACATTATGTTGTAATCCAAATGCTGTTCATTTATTAGAACAAAATATGGATAAAATTAATTGGGGATTTTTATCGAAAAATCCAAATGCCATTCATTTGTTAGAACAGAATATAGATAAAATTAATTGGGAAATGTTATCAAAGAATCCAAATGCAATTCATATCTTAGAACAAAATCTAGATAAATTAGATGTATATTGTGTATCAATATTAGTTAATAATCCAAATGCAATGCATATCTTAGAAAAAAAAATAGATTTAATAAATAAATATGGATGGTATATAATATCTAATACGAAACAATTTATTCCATTGATTGAAAAAAATATGGATAAAATACATTGGGAAAGATTATCATTAAATCCAAATGCAATTCATTTATTAGCTACTTTAAATTATGAAAAAATGAAAGACAACATGAAAGAATTCAATCAAGAATTGGTAGAATATGTATTCAATCCTATTCGTTTAACGCGTTTAAGTAAAGAGTATAAGTTGACCTTTCAAGAATTGAATGAATTGTATTAAAAATTGAACTATTTTTTTATATATTATTTAAAAGAAAAAACATCAAAGAATCATGAATTCTATGATGCAGCAATTAAAGTATGAATTAATAGAGTATGTATTTAATCCAGAAAGATTGGCTCGATTATATGAAGATTATCATATGGATGAATTAAGTCAAATATATTAAAAAATTGAACTACTTTTTTTTATATTCATTTGAAAGAAAAAGAAAATGTTGGGTAGACCATATCACATTGTAGGACATGAAGTTCAATGGTGTCAATTATGTGACAATCATAATCCAATAGCAGTCCTTATATTAGAGGACAATATTGATAAAATAGTATGGTGTCATCTAGCCAACAATCCATATGCAATTCATCTATTGAAGAAATACATTCAATTGGTTGAATTGCAGGGATTATATTATATTTGTTCCAATCGTAATGCAAGTCGATTGATTGAAGAAAACATAGATAAATTAAGAAACTATGAAATGTCATGGGTATTTTTAAATTCAAATCCAAATGCGATTTCAATTTTGGAGAAATATTCATCATATAGATATTATAAATGGTTATCAAAAAATCCGAATGCAATTCATTTGTTAGAAAAGAAAAAAAAGAAAATAGATTGGGAACATTTAAGTGAAAACCCAAATGCAATTCATTTGTTGGAAAGAAATCCAACTAAAATCAATTGGCAATACTTGTCATGGAATGAGAATGCAATTCATCTACTGGAACAAAATCTAGATAAAGTAGATTGGTATAATTTATCAGAAAATGATAATGCAATTTCCATCTTAGAAAAGAATCTAGATAAAGTAAATTGGAGAAGTTTTTCAATGAATTCAAATGCAATTCACATTTTAGAAAAAAATCTAGATAAAGTTGATTGGGAAACATTGTGTATTAATACAAATGCAGTTCATATTATTGAACAACATATGGAAAATGTGAATTGGTGGCACTTGTCATCGAATCCAAATGCAATTCATTTACTTGCGAAGTTAGATTATGAAAAAATGAAAGAAAACATGAGAGAATTCAATCAAGAATTGGTTGCTTATGTATTTCATCCATCACGATTGACACGATTTAGTATTGAATATGATATTGACTTTCAAAAATTGAATGAATTATATTAAAAAACAATTTAAATATAATTTTTTATTATGTAAAAATGAATAAAAACATGATAGATTGGTGTAGTTTATCAAAGAATAAAAATGCAATATCTATATTGAAAAATAATATAGATAAACTTGATAATACAGTATCACGTTTTTTTTTATCAAGAAATCCAAATGCTATTTCTTTATTAATGCAGAATGAACATCTGATTGTATGGGAATGTTTATCAGTAAACTCAAATGCGATACATATTTTAGAAAAATATCCAGGTATAATAGAATGGAAATGTTTATCTGTAAACCCAAATGCAATTCATTTATTAGAAAAGAATCTAGATAAAGTAGATTGGAGTTTATTATCTATGAATGAAAATGCAATACCTATATTAGAACAAAATCTAGATAAGATAGATTGGTATTATTTATCAAAGAATCCAAATGCAATTCATTTATTAGAAAAGAATATAAATAAAGTAAATTGGTATTATCTATCCAATAATCCAAATGCAATTTCTATATTAGAAACAAATCTAGACAAAGTAGATTGGAAAATATTGTCAATAAATCCAAATGCAATTCATATATTAGAAAATAATATAGACAAAGTAGATTGGAAATATTTATCACAAAATCCAAATGCAATTCATATAATAGAACAACATTTAGATAAGGTTGATTGGTCAATGTTATCAAAAAATCCAAATGCAATCCGTATATTGGAAAAGAATATGGATAAAATAGATTGGTCTATGTTATCACGGAACATAAATGCAATTCATATACTTGAACAGAATTTAGATAAAATAAATTGGTCTAATTTATGTAAAAATCCAAACGCAATTCCTATACTTGAACGGATTTAATTAAAAATTGAAAATATTTATAAATAAAATAGAAAAATCAATTTAAAGATAAAACTATAAAATTATGTTGGTAGGTAAACCCTATTTAATCGTAAAGAAAGACATTCCATTTAAATCAGCGATAGATAAAAATTGGTTTTGGTCAAATTTATTTAAAAATCCAAATCCAATATTAATTGAATTGATTGAACAATCAATACCATCTATTGATATGCAATATTATATGTGGTTAGATTTAGGAGAAAATCCAAATACATTTTATTTATTAGAGAAATATCATCAAAATTTGAAAAATTATGGATCATTGAATATTAGAACCCCTCATGTTGATTACATTGAAAAGAATTTACATCATTTTAATGGTCATGAATGGAGATGCTTATCATTAAATCCACATGCAATTCCTATATTAGAAAAACATTTAGATAAAATAGAATGGTCGAATTTATGTTATAATCCAAATGCAATACATTTAATTGAAAAATATCCTGAAAAAATAGAATGGGATTCCTTGTCATTAAATCCAAATGCAATTCATATCTTAGAACAAAATATAGATAAAATAAATTGGGATTGTTTATCTCATAATATAAATGCAATTCATATTCTTGAACAAAACATAGATAAAATTGATTGGAAACATTTTTCCTATAACAAAAATGCAAATCCTGTCTTAGAAAAACATTTAAATAAGGTAGACTGGGCAATGATTTGTTATAATAATAATGCATGTGATTTAATTGAAAAAAATATAGATAGATTAGATCATCAAGTATGCTGGAATATATTATGTAGATATAATGAAAATGCAATTCATATCATAGAAAAACATCTAGATAAAATAGATTGGACTGGTTTATGTCATAATTCAAATGCAGTTCATCTATTAGAAAAAAATATAGATAAGATTGATTATCCTCATATATCATGTAATCCAAATGCAATTCATTTATTTACTACATTAGATTATGAAAAAATGAAAGAAAATATGAAAGAATTTCATAAAGAATTAGTAGAATATGTATTTAATCCTAAAAGATTAATACGTTTAAGTATTGAATATCATATTGATTTTCAAACATTGAATGAATTTTATTAAAATTTATATTTTTTTTAAATAACTTAAAGAAAAAAATATAAAGAAAAGAACATGATTGGATATCCATGGTTTATTGTAAATAAAAATGTAGATTGGAATGGAATATCTGAAAATTTAAATGCGACTCGTATTTTAGAACAAAATCTAGATAAAATTAACTGGCAAATTGTATCAGAAAATCCATATACTGTACATTTATTAGAAACAAATATAGACAAGATAGGTTGGACAAAGTTATCCAATAATCCAAATGCTATTCATTTATTAAAAAAGAATATGGATAAAATAAGTTGGTGGAAATTATCAATGAATCCAAATGCAATACATATATTAGAACAAAATATAGATAAAGTAGATTGGAGAATGTTATCAAGTAACCCAAATGCAATACATCTATTAGAACAAAATTTAGATAAAATAGATTGGCGATATTTATCATTGAATACAAATGCAATACATATATTAGAAAAGAATTTAGATAAAGTAGATTGGAGAATGTTATCAAGTAATCCAAATAGCATTAAAATTTTAGAAGAAAACATAGATAACATTGATTGGTCATTTTTATCGATGAATCATAATGCAATGGATTTGATTAAAAATAATTTAAATAAAATCGATTGGGTATTATTATCTGGTAATAGAAATGCAGTACCTATTTTAGAGAAAAATATAGATAAAATTCAATGGGATTATTTATCCATCAATTCAAATGCGATTGATTTATTAGAAACATATCCAGATCATTTGAATTTTGATTCATTATGTTCTAATCCAAATGCAATTCATTTAATTTCTAAATTAGACTATTCAAAAATGAAACAAAATATGATAGATTTTGAAAAAGAATTGATAGAGTATGTATTTAATCCTCAACGATTAGTAAGATTATCTATTCATTTTGGTATAACCTTTGATGAATTGAATGAATTCTATTAAAAATTGAACTACTTTATAATTAACATAGAAAAAACAATTTAAAAACATAAACATAGTAGTATGTTGATAGGTAAACCATATTTTGTGGTGAATCCAAAAGTAAATTGGGATGATTTATCCATAAATCCAAATGCATGTCCTATATTAGAACAACATATGGATAAAATCAATTGGAAAGAAATATCAAAAAATCCAAATGCTATTCATTTGATAGAAAAAGCTATCTATATCAAAAATATAAGTAATAATCAATATAAAAAAAATCTAAACATATTAGATTGGTGGAAATTATCAATGAATCCAAATGCAATCTCTATTTTAGAAAAACATAGATATAAAATAGCATGGATGTCAATAAATTTTAATCCAAATGCTATTCATTTAATAGAACAAAATATGGATAAAATTAATTGGGAAATGTTATCCTATAATCCAAATGCTATCCATATCTTAGAACAAAATCTAGATAAAATAGATTGGCGTTCTTTATCATCAAATCCAAATGCTATTCCTATCTTAGAAAAGAATTTGGATAAAGTAAATTGGTTTTGGTTATCATCAAATCCAAATGCTATCCATATCTTAGAAAAGAATTTGGATAAAGTAGATTGGTTTTTGTTATCAGGAAATCCAAATGCTATTCATATCTTAGAAAAATATCCAGACAAAATCATTTGGAATGGATTATCAAGAAATCCAAATGCAATTCATCTGTTAGAAAAGAATCCATACAAAATTATTTGGTATTATATGTTATATAATCCAAATGCTATTCATATCTTAGAAAAATATCCAGACAAAATAGATTTGTATTATTTATCATTAAATCCAAGTGCAATACATTTATTAGCACCATTGGATCATCAAAAAATGAAAGAAAACATATCTTTGTTTAAAGAAGAATTAATAGAGTATGTATTCAATCCTCAACGATTAGTAAGATTAGCTATTTATCTGGGTATAACCTTTGATAAATTGAATGAATTCTATTAAAAATTGAACTACTTTTTTTTATAAATAGAATAGAAAAAACAATATAAAAAATGTTCATTCGTTCTGAATTGACCTTTCACTTTTCTCGTAATGAGGAAGTGTATGATTATTATATTGATCTAATCAAAACAACATTACTAGAAGAACCTAGTAATGCCAAATATAATAAAATTAGAAGATACGGAAGGCGTATTCACAAACTGAAAAAAGAAAAAAATCCAACCAATCATGAATTGTACTATTACTTATTGTCAAACAATTATAATAGTCTAGAATGTGAACCTAGATATATTGAGTTAGCTTGTTCAATTTTATGTGGACATCCTGTTAAAGATGTTTTACTTTATATGGATGGATCTGATGTTAAATTAATGTTCACTACAGAAACAAAAGATGGTTCTGTTATTGAATCAATCAAGGATGTTAAATTAATGTTAGACAATGAATCACTTGGAGATACATTCTATGAAGGAGATCCAGGAAATGAATTGATATATCCATCAAAAACAGATGGATTGGATGCATTAGGGTATATTGGATTTCAATTTACATGTACTGCATTGTAAATTATAAAAAATTGAACTACTTTTTTTATAAATATATTATAAAAAGGACTTAAAGAATGTCATTTTTTGATTTATCGTTTATGGGTAAATCAAAAAAAATAAAGCCTATTTATTGGGAAGTCACATTACAATTAAACTTTGTACGATATGATTTTGAATCAACATTACCTAAAGATAAAACATGTGATATCTATCATACATGGATTAATATAATGAAAAAAGAAAATCCTACAACGGATCAACTTTATTATCATATGGTAAGTCCATGTATTGATTATGATACGAATGAACTTAAAACACGTTATCTAGAATTAATTCGATTAATATCATCTAGTCAACTATTACATCGATATATTGATTTTGATTCAATCAATAAACATGGTAAAATTGAAGGTAATCTTAATGTAGTTTTTGTAATAGAACCACAACAGATATCGATTCATGAATATGAACAAGAATTAAATAGTAAATTAGATCTTATCCATGATAAATATGATGATATTTTAGGTTTTCCATGTAAACATGATTCAGATATTACATTAGGCGAAATATATTATACTGCATCCATTAAAGAAATGGATAGTTTCAAACATCAATTTCAAGTAAAAAGGACTGACATTGCTGTTAAATTAGCTGAAGAAAATTTTAATCAAACGTATTATAAATGATAATCATTTGATCTATTATTTTTTTATAAATATTTATATAATGATTATAAATATTTATAGAATCAATATAAAATTATATATTGTATCACTTGTTTATTTAATAACTGCAATTATGTTGAATGTCAATCAATATAAACATAACCAATATTACTATCAAAATAAAAATAATGAAGATATAAATCCAATTAGTGATGTTGTTACTTATAAACCAACTTTATTAGATTCATTTTTTTCAACCATTGGAATTAATGGATATTACATAAATGGTGTATTATTACAAACTCTATATATTATAGTTACGTTTTTTTTATACTCTATTGTAGAATATACATTTGGATTTATTGTTGCAATACTTATTTTTATAGGAGTAATCATCAGTAATTATTATTATACATGGATATATAAATCTAAAATATGTAATGATCCTACTTTATATAGTAGTATACCAACTTTTTGTTGTGGATCAAATTTAATGGTAACATTACTTGCAATGGTTGAATTGATTTTTTTTACATGGAGTAAACAACCTATATTAAAATTATTTATTATTCTCATATTTATGTTAACCTATATTGGTGTATGTATTTATGATAATTTAAATATGAATCCAGATGCGTTGAATTCTATGAATATGAATGATAAAATATGTAATAGTACAATGTGGCATGGATTTTATTTTATAGAAGGAGTTATTATGTTTATTTTATTTTATAGTCTAAAAAAATTATTTAGATAATAATTGAATTTGTAATTCATAATTTTTTTTTTCTAATTGATAAATGTGGTCATTTGTATGTACTAATGTTTTATATTTTTCTGTTTCTAAATATTGTAATTCAAGTTGATGCTTTACTTTTAGTATCTCTTGTTTTAAATTTGCAATTTCTTCTTGTAATACTTGCGTTGCTCCTGCATATTCTCTTCCTGTTCTAGTATATTCCTTTTTAACTCGATCTAATTGTTTTTGGTTCAATACCACCAATTCATTCTTTCCTTGTACATCAATGGATTTATCAAAGCTTTCAAATAAATCACGAATATCTCCTTCTGCTTCTGATGTATATTTCACATCTACATAATTAAAGATTTCAAGCTCAACATTACATAACTTACCATAATCACGTTGATGTTCTGCTAATCGTCGTTTCATATCCATAGTAAACCCATATTTATAAACATTCAGTTGATCATCTATCTGATCATTTAATTGATATATTGATTTTAAATCTTTTACTTTACCTAAGGATAATAAATAAATACATGGGAAATTTTGGGAATATTTATTAAACACTGCTTTGTAATTTTCTAATTTAATACCCAAAATAGAAGTACCTAATACTTCTTTTTGTTGAATTGTACCCATTTGAATGGTAAATAATTTATCATCAGCCCAATCAGTGAATTGTTCTGCATTTTTATTACGGGTAGTATATAATACACGTACTAATCCTTTATAGGTTAAATATGTAGATTTATTGCTTGTATCATTTTTATTAGATGTATTTTTGTCGCGGCGGTCATTGTCCTCCGCAATAAAGGTTTTATAATGTAATCCCCTTTCATATCCACGTTCTTTTTTATAAATTGTATCTTTCAAATATGGAATATTAAATTCTTTGCTAATATCTTTTGCATTAAAATAAATATTATTTTTATCACGTTGACCACGTACTTCAATATCTAAACATTTACCAGTTGAATCTTTAAATTTTTCATGATCTTCTAATTCTAATAGATTAGGAATGGTTTCATATGGAATATATTCTTCAACTTCTTCAATCATCTCTTTCGATTCAACAGGTTCATCTGGTAATTTAGACATATCTGGAAAATAAAATTGGTCTACCCATGATTTACTAAGTAATAATTGTGCTTTCTTACTAGATTCATTTGTAATATTCCATTCTTTTGTTTTATTAATAAAATTAGCATATACATATTCAGTAGATGGGATTTTCTTTCGTTCAATAATCTTACGCTTCTTATCTTTGCATCCAATGAAAAAGGATGTATGATAGATGAATAAATCATTAATATTATAGTATAATGCTTTTGTAGAATCAATGCGAAATGGTGTTGGAATTGACATCCTTATATATAAATATAATGTAATATCTTTAATACCTTTTATATGTTAATATATATTAGGTAATTTATATAGTTATTAAATTAAGAAAATATTTATAATATGTATAATGAAGATTAATGGTGTAAGTATTTATATTGTATCAATTGTATTAGTAATAACGACAATTATAATGAATGTAAAACAGTATCATCATAATCCTTTTTGGTATCAAAATAAACAGAAAGAAGGAGAAAATTTCAAAGATGTTGGATTAGATGTTGGTTATGATAAAAGCGATAACGGTGGATTTGAATATACACCAACATGGTTTGATTCTTTTTTATCTATAATAGGAGTTAATGGTTATTATGTAAATGGAGTAGCATTACAAACAATATACATATGTTTTACCTATTTACTATATATATTTGTTGAACATACATTTGGGTCATTGATTGCCATCATTATATTTATTGTTGCAATGATTAGTAATTATTATTATACATGGAATGTTATACCAACTATATGTGGAAAACAAAATTATAATTCATATAGTAATAATGAGGTTGATTATAATTCTATTTCAGACAGTGATGTATCTGTAAACAATACATATATATACAATATAAATACATTTTCAAATATGTCAAACTTAACTTTTATATTGATTGCAATGGTTCAATTAATTCTATATAATGTCGTATCAAATAAACAATATAAACTTATGATTATTATTTTAATGGTATTAACATATATTGGAACATGTATTTATGATTTATTAACCTATAAACTGTCTGTATGGAATTCATTTAATATTGAGGATAAAATATGTAATGCCACAATGAAACATGGATTTTATTTTATTCAGGGTATTCTATTGTTTTATATATTTAATTATGTGGTTGATCCATTTAATAAACAATTTATAACATTATTTAATAAAATATTTAAATTTTCTTTCTAAAAAAATTTGAAAAAAAAAATTAAAAAAATTTGAAAAAAAAATAAAAAAATTTGAAAAAAAAAATAAAAAAAATTAAAAAATTTATTAAAAATATTTTTATTTTTTTTTGAATAAAAATATTTTATCTTTTGCAATATTTTTTCTTTAATTTATCGATTTTATTTTTGACTGTTTTATAATGTGGATGTTTTTGACGCATATTATTATAAAATTGAGCTGCATATAATCCTTTACAATTTACTTTACCATCTGTACATATTGGAAATTTATTTTCTTTAGGTAACAAAAAACATCGAGAACCATATTTTTTCTTGTATGTTTTTCTATATTTAGGTGGATTCCATTTCATTATATTATAGGTAAAGATTATAATAGGATTTATCTTTTTTATCTTCCTTAATCAATAATTTAACGTGTTCAATCGTTACAGTAAATGGAAATTGAATTGCAAATGCATTTTCATTAAATAATTTACTAGCAGGTTTAATCAATCGATAAAGATTTATTTTAGAATAAATGGTTTCAATAC
>JACCDX010043271.1_pt1 | contig 17425 bp, 15 predicted proteins | sample 7449681 | NCBI WGS metagenome assembly JACCDX01 (sample SAMN15323450, study PRJNA562643) | freshwater metagenome | isolation source: river surface water | place: USA:Blue River Watershed | collected 2017-08-18
CGGTCTGCGTCTCCCGCGCGACGAGCAAAGTGCTCTGTCTGGATCTTTAATTTGCCAAGGAGTTAGCCATGCTGGATAAAGTGAAAAGCCCGCTCGTGACCGAGCGCAAAAAATCCATTTATGACCCCACGCAAGAGGGTTTGATTTACCCCGAAATCCCGGTATTCGACAACTTTGAGAGCGAACGCTTGCACCGCAAGCAACGCCTGGTGGCGGCCTGTCGAGCTTTTGCCTTGGAAGGGCTTGATTACGGCTTTGCGGGGCACTTGACCATTCGGGACCCTGAACACCCAGAGCTCTACTGGACCAACCCGATGTGCGTGCACTTCGCCCAGGTCAAAGTCTCCAACCTGATTTTGGCCGATCACAAAGGCATGGTGCTCGAAGGCAAGCACGCCATCAACCGGGCGGGCTTTGTGCTGCATGCGGCGGTGCACGAGGCGCATCCGGACATCATTGCCATGTGCCATGCCCACACGGTGTATGGCACAGCCTTTGCCGCACTGGGACGCCCCTTGGACCCCATCTCCCAGGACGCGGCGGCTTTCTTTGAAGATCATGTGGTGATCAAGGATGAGGCAGGGCAAGTGGCCGTTGAAGAACGCGCCGGGCTGGCCGTTTGCGATTGGTTCAAAGGGGTGAAAGCCGCGATTCATCAAAACCATGGCTTGTTCACCGCGAGCCGGCATAGCATTGAAGCGGCGGCATTTTGGTTCATGGCGCTAGAGCGCTGCTGCCGTCAACAATTGCTGGTCGAGGCCACCGGACACAAACCCGTCATGGTGCCGCCGGACCGTTCGCGCTATAGCCGCGAGCATGTGGGCTCCGAATACATCGGCTGGCTCCATTTCCAGCCGATTTACGATCATTTGGCAAAAACCCAACCCGACATGTTCGCGTAAACAGGATGCGGGTTTCGGGTTGTCCCGAGCCTGCATGCAAGAGGGAGCGATGGCGATGACGCTTACCCAAATCCCCAGTCGAACCGACTATGTGGACGAGGTCTACAAGACTTTGCTCGATGCCATCAGTGCCGGCACGCTCGCCCCTGGCGAGCGCATCACGCAGGAGGATTTGGCCGAGCGCCTGCATGTCTCGCGCTCACCAGTCTTACAGGCCTTGCGCTTGCTCAAGAAGGATGGGCTCTTGGAAGATGCCGCGGGTCGAGGCTTAGTGGTGGCACGGCTTGACCCGATGCGCATGGGGCACCTCTACCAGATTCGCGGTGCCCTCGATGCCCTGGCGGCCCGTTTGGCTGCAGAGCGTGGCATGAAGATTCCACGCGCCCTGCTGGATGCAGGACGCAAAGCCGCCGAGGGGACGGATGTGCAAGCGCTCATTGAAGCCGATACGGCCTTCCATCGGGCGATTTACGAAGCTTCCGGGAACCCCTACATTACCGAGACCGCGCAATTGCACTGGATTCATTTGCGTCGTGTCATGGGCGCGGTATTGCAGCGTCAAGCTGGCCGAGAGGGCATTTGGGAAGAGCACGCGGCTATTTGGCAGGCCATTCAAGATGGGGATGCACAACGCGCGGCTCACCTATCGGAATGTCATGTACAAATGGCTAGGGATTCTCTGGTGCCCAACTTGGAAAAAAACACCTTTGCGCAGGAGAGAATGGCGGCTGTCTGAGGAAGATTGTGATGACACCTGCCCCTGAATCTTTTTTGCTGACCTGCGAAGTCCCGCTCTACTATTTAAAACGAACCCGTCTGTGGAGCTTATTGCTGGGACTCGCCAGTGTCAGCTTGGCTTCGAGTTTGGTTTGGATGCCCCCAGCGGGTCGTGGGGCCCTGGCGACTTATCCGCCGGAGTTGTGGCTACTGGCCAGCCTATCGGCACTGTTTGGGGGCATTTTGCTCTGGCGTGGACTTGGCAGCGACTTACTGGATGTGGTGGGCGTGCGCTTTCGTTCCGATGGGATCGAGATTCACTGGACCCACGTGCCCCAACTCTTGGCCTTGCGGGCGGAGCAACAAACTTTTTTCCGGTGGGAGGAGTTGGCTGAACTGGTTTGGTATGAGCGCGGCAATGAAGTTGCGCTCAAGCAAATGTTACGCATCGAGTTACGCGACAGAATCGGGGCGCGTTGCACTCGGGTGGAGGTGTTGGTGAGTGACGAGCGAAACCGCAACCGTTGCGAGAAAGTATTGGCTTATCTCCCTTCCCAGGCGCGTTTGCCGGATTGGCTGGGGGGCTCTTCTGACGCTGCCCAAGCTTGTTCCCCTTCGCGTGCGGCCATGAGCGCTTGAGTGGCAAGGCTCGGCCCGAGCTTCGCCGGGCAAGCCCCCAGGTCAGTCGACCGTCTCTAAACCTTTGTCGGGGCTTGGTTTTCTTCAATTCCCCTCATATTTAGGTATTAAGTACCCTTAAATGACTTCCGGAACTGAAATGTAGAAAAAACGGAAATAATTTCAAAAATATGTAACACGAACAGTTGTAACAATAGCAATCTTATGCATAATCCGTATTACAAATGATCAACGAAGGGGTTTGCATGAGTCACAATGAAATTTGGGGTCAACCCGAGCGGATGCTCAAGGTACTGCGCGCATTGGCGGCATTACAGCGATGGGAGGTTCAGGAAATTCCGCTAATGCGCACACTCTCGGGGCGGCAACTGTATTTCGGCATCATTGCCCAAATGCAGCAAGGCTTGGAGGAGGCGATCCAGGTCGAATCCCTCAAGGAGCTGTACTTTGGCAGCGGTATGAGCGTGAGCGAACGTTGCGTTCGCCTCAAGCTGCGCGAGTTTGAGCGCGAAGGCTTGGTCCGGGCTGAGCGCAACAAATCAGACTTGCGCTCCCGCAATCTGGTGCTAGATGAGGCCCTAAAACACCAAATGGGCCAGCACGCAGATGCGGCTTACCGTTTGTTGGGTGAGGAAATCATCGTCGTGGGATAAGGTAGACATCCGCTTGCAACGCGATCAGATCAGCATGCCATTGTCGTGTGCCGCCTTGATCAGTTGTAAGCGTGTCTTGACGCCGAATTTTTTAAACAGACGCCAGAGATGAACCTTCACGGTGTGAGGACTGATTTGAAACAAATCAGCGATGCCCTGGTTGGTACAACCACTGGCGATCGCGATGATCAGCTGCAACTGTCGTTCCGTCAGCGCATGGGGTCGGCTATGCAAAGCGCCGGCGAGTTCTGGGAAACGCGTTGAGACGAGTTTGTGAAGTTTGTGAAAGCATTGTTCGGGTCGTTGGTGCCCATCGAGGTAGAGATCGGCGCCGTCAATGCGCAAGGAGGACTGGCCGCGCGTGGCACTGGCGAACAAGATCAGCAAGCTATTCGGACACTGCTCACGCAGCGCTTGGAGTTGTTCGCCGTTTCGGACGGTGTGCGTGTTGAGCATGATGATTTCAGGAGCGCTATGGGTATGGATACCTTGTTCAAGCATGGACCATGAACCCGACTCAATTTGGGCGGACTGCACCAAACTGCGCACAAGGCGTGTAGTCGCCATGTGCAACAGTGGAATGGAGTCGACGATAAAAATGTTCATGGGGCAAGGTGGCTTAAGACCTGTTATGAACACTTTAGTGAAAATATAAGAGTTTGTGTGTAGGTGTTTGGCAAATATTGTCGGCATTCGGTGCCATGGAGGATTTACCTGCCGGAAAAGCATTCAGTTCAGGGGCTCGGCGGGGCTGTCGGCTGCGCGTTGCGCGAACTCCGCGCGTAACGCACGCAGTTTGGCGCGCGGGTCTTCCTTGACGGTTGCGACGTCGAGCGACATTTCGGCGATAAAACGACTCGGTGACGCATTGACCAGTTCTCGGCCACGTTTGCGCTTGCGCAGCCAACTCACGGCCAAGGTACGCTGTGCGCGGGTAATACCAACATACATCAGCCGGCGCTCTTCTTGTACGCGCACGGCTACGGTCTCGGCATCCGCTTCTTCATCGTTCGAGAATGGGAGCAGTCCTTCATTGATTCCGACAAGAACCACGTGAGTCCACTCGAGGCCTTTGGCCGCGTGTAACGTCGACAGTGTGACAACGTTGGCGTCCTTCTCGCGTTCACTCAAAGAGGAAATCAGGGCCACAGTTTGCGCGACATCCAGCACGTGGGTGCGCTTTTGCATCACGCGCACGCCCGTTTCGTCGTCAACTTCCCCCCCGCACCGCAAAGCCATCCAGTCAATAAATTCCAGCACATTGCTCCAGCGCGCAGCAGCGAGTTTTTCACTGTCTTCGCTGTCGAACAAGTGGCGTTCGTAGCCGATATCGCGCAACCATTCCAGCAAAAAGGCTCGCGCCGCTTCGCTGCCTTCGGTATGCCGGGCGCGGTATTGAAGGTCATTGATCTCCCGGCCGAACTCCTGCAGAGCCGTGAGCGCGCGCGAGGAAATCACGCTCGGGAGGCTATGGCTAAAGAGGGCTTCGAAAAGGCTGATGCGAAACTTCGAGGCGAAACTGCCCAATGCGGCCAAGGTTTGATGCCCTACCCCGCGTTTGGGTGTGGTGATGGCGCGCAGGAAGGCGGGATCGTCGTCATTGTTCACCCACAGGCGAAACCATGCGCAGAGGTCGCGAATTTCGGCGCGCTCAAAAAAACTTTGCCCCCCTGAAACCTTGTAAGGGATGTTGGCCTTGCGCAATGCGGTCTCTAGGGCTCGGGATTGGTGGTTGGCTCGGTAGAGGACAGCGAAATCACGCCATTCACGCCCGCCCGCGGCACTGGCGGGGTCATGGCCTGCGCGCAAGGATTGAATGCGCGCGACGACGCGCTCGGCTTCGTGATCTTCATGGTCTGCATCGACCACCCGAACGGGTTCGCCCTCGCCCAGTTCCGAGAAAAGGGTTTTCGGGAAAAGTTTGGGGTTGGGGCCAATCACATTGTTGGCGGCTCGCAAAATGGCGCTGGTCGAGCGGTAGTTTTGCTCCAACTTGATCACGCGCAGGCGCGGGAAATCCAGGGGTAAGCGGCGCAAATTGTCCAAGGTCGCGCCGCGCCAACCGTAGATGGATTGGTCGTCATCCCCCACCGCCGTGAAGGAAGCGCGCGCGCCAACCAATAATTTGAGCAATTCGTATTGCGTTGCGTTGGTGTCTTGGTATTCATCGACCAATACATGCGCGAGTTGGCTCTGCCATTTCTCACGCACCGCAACATGTTCTTGCAGAAGTTTGAGGGGCAGGCCAATGAGGTCGTCAAAGTCAACGCTTTGATAGGCCGTGAGTCGCTCTTCGTAGCGCGCCATGATGAGCGCGGCCGTGCGCTCCACATCGCTGGATGCTACGGCTGCGGCTTCTTGGGCACCAAGCCCCATGTTTTTCCAGCGGCTGATGGTCCACTGCCATTGGCGGGCCAAGGCCACATCGGAGGTTCCCCCGGCGTCTTTGAGGATGCCCAGGACATCGTGGCTGTCCAGAATGCTGAATTGGGGTTTGAGCCCAAGACTCTCGCCGTCTTGGCGCAACATGCGCACGCCCAGGGCGTGAAACGTGCAAATCAAGACCGATTGCGCGGCCTTGCCCACGAGCTGCCGAGCGCGCTCACGCATTTCGCTGGCGGCCTTGTTGGTAAAGGTAATGGCAGCGATGCGCTCGGGTGCGACACCCACTTGGATGAGGCGTGCGATTTTGTGGGTGATCACCCGCGTCTTGCCAGAGCCAGCCCCCGCGAGCACCAGGCAGGGGCCGTCGAGGTGGTTGACCGCGTCGAGCTGGGCGGAATTGAGGCCGGAGGACATAGGGGCGAAAGAAAGCGCAAACCGCGCATGATAGCGGAGCGAAGCAAGGCACAATGGAGGGGTGCTGAACATTTTTGCGGTTACGTTTCCATTTTTTGCGTTGGTTTTGGCGGGCTATGTCGCGGCCCATCGTCGCTGGCTCCCCCTTGAAGCTATTCCGGGTCTGAATGGCTTCGTGCTTTACTTTGCGTTGCCGTGCATGCTGTACCGGTTCGGCGCAGGAACGCCGCTCGATCAGCTGCTCGATGCCAAGCTGCTGCTCGGGTATTTCATTTGTGCGTTTTGCATGGTGGTGTTTACCGTGGCCGTCAGTCTCAATCGACGCGTGCGCTGGAATGACGCTGCGTTTGGGGCTTTGGTGGCGGCATTTCCGAACACCGGTTTTATGGGCGTGCCCTTACTGGTGGCACTCTTGGGTACGGGTGTGATTGGGCCGGCCATCATCACCATCGTGGTGGACATGCTGTTCACGACCTCGGCGTGTATTGCGCTCTCTCGATTGGATGGGGCCGATGAGCATGGTGCCGCAACTGCCGCGCGAAATGCCCTCAAAAGCGTGGTCTCAAACCCCTTGCCTTGGGCGATCGTGTTTGGGGCGCTGAGTTCGTACTTCGATTACGCCCTGATGGGCCCCGTGGGTAAGACGGTGGACTTGCTCGCTGACGCGGCTTCGCCCGTCGCTTTGTTCACGATTGGCGCTGTACTCGCGCGCTCGCGCTGGCAGGTGCGCGAGAGCAATCATCCCCCAATTCTTTGGCGTGATTTTTTGCCGGTGGTGGGCTATAAGCTGTTGCTCCACCCGGTGTTGGTGCTCCTGGTTCTGAGCAGTTTGTCGCAATGGGGGGAGCCGATTGATCCTCTGGCGCTGACGGTCGTGGTGTTGGTGGCGGCCTTGCCCAGCGCAAGCAATGTGGCCATTCTCACGGAACGCTTCGGTGCCGATACCGGGCGTGTGGCGCAAATCATCCTTTATTCCACGGCCCTGGCTTTCGCCACTTTCTCCGCAAGTGTGGCGCTCATGACCGGACGTCTCTGAGCCTCAAATCGACTGGGGGTCTACATCGATCGCCCAACGCAATACTCCCCGCTGGGCATCGCGCGATTGCTGCAAGGCGGCGAGCCAGCGTGGCAAGAACTGTTGCAAATGACGTCGTGAGGCGGACTCGACAAGCATTTGGGCACGCTCGACATTGGCCACGCGCGCCATGGCCATGGGCACAGGCGGGTAGATCTGAACCGTCGTTGCGCCGAGCGCTTGAGCTGCCGTTTCAGCAAACTGCAAGAAGCCTTGGGCCACGCTTTGGCTACGTGCTTCCGCGCGCAGCAATGCCTGGTGCATAAAGGGCGGCAAGCCACTGGCAGCGCGTTCCTGTAGCTGGCCTTCGGCAAAACGAGGAAAGTCATGCGCTTGCAAAGCCTCAAACAGCGGATGCTGAGGGGAGTGGGTTTGCACCCACATGTCACAGCCTTGGCCTGAGGCGTTGGCCTGGGCATCACGTCCGGCGCGTCCAGCAGCCTGCATCAGCAGTGCGAAAAGGCGCTCAGGGGCGCGATAGTCGCTGGCATAGAGTGCATGGTCGGCTTGCAACACCACCACCATGCCGATGCGACGGAAGTCATGGCCCTTGGCGATCATTTGGGTTCCCACCAGCACATCGATCGCGCCGTCGTGTACCTGCGCGAGTTGCGCCTCGAGCTCGCCTTTGCGACGGGTGTTGTCCGCGTCCATGCGCAACAAGCGCAAAGGCTCCCCATTGGGGCGACGCAGGCCTTCAAGCCATTGCCCCAAGTGCTCTTCGAGTTGTTCGGTGCCACGGCCCAGGCCCTGAATGTCTTGGTTGCCACAGTCTGGACAGGCGCGGGGCACGCGGCTGGCAAATCCGCAGTGATGGCAGCGCAAACTGCGATCGCGTTTATGAAACACCCGAAACGCCGTGCAATGCGGGCAATCGCTTTTCCAGCCGCAGTCTCCACAGTGCAGTACGGGGGCGTAACCGCGCCGGTTGAGCAAGACCAGGGCTTGTTGGTCCCGCGCGATGCAGGCCTCCAGGGCTTGCAAGACGGGCTCGCTGAGCACGGCGTCACGGCGCTGGTGATTCATGTCCACCAAGTGCACCCGCGGCCATGCAGCTGAGCCCACGCGGGTGGGCATATGCAGTCGGTGGTAGCGCCCCGCTTCGCCTTCGGCGCTGGCGCTGCGGCTGTTGTGCCAGCTCTCGAGGGAGGGGGTAGCCGATCCCAGGATCACCTGCGCCTGCGTGTGCTGTCCGCGCCAGACCGCCAAGTCTCGGGCCGAATAACGTGCCCCCTCTTGTTGTTTATAGCTGGGGTCGTGCTCTTCATCCACCACGATCAAGCGCAAGTGGGGGATGGAGGCCAAGATCGCCATGCGGGTGCCCAACACCACCCGTGCCCGTCCGCAGTGTGCCGCGAGCCAATTTTGCAAGCGCTGCGCAGGGGAGAGCCCACTGTGCAAACTGACCACGGCGTGTTCGCCCAGCCAGGGCGCAAAGCGCGCTTGCACCCGGGCCTCCAGTTGCGGGGTGAGGTTGATCTCCGGCACCAGGAGCAGCACTTGGGATTGCGCATCGCGCGCGAGGGCCTCGGCGCACGCACGCAAGTAAACCTCGGTTTTGCCACTGCCCGTGCTGCCAAAGAGCAAGCAAGGACTCACGCCCTGCGAGAGTGTGGCGAGCACTTCGGATTGCTCGGGGGTGAGGTCGGGGCCCTGTGGCCGTGTTCCCGCCATGGCTGGAGCGGGCGTGCGCTCAAATCGTGACCAGCGGCGGGACCACTGCGTCAAGTCCAGGCCTCGCAAGGCCTGGGGCAAGGCGGCCCAGGCCACTTCGCCGGGACTGCGTTGGTAATACTGGGCGCAAAACTGAATCAGTGCGCGCCAGTCCTGACCCAGGGGGGGTAAGTCACGGAGCGCACCCACGATGGGGCGTAAGGTGTGCTCCGGATGCGCATCGGACTCCGCGGACGACCAAACCACGCCTAAGGTTTCTCGGGCCCCCAAGGGTACCCGCACCAGCTGCCCCAGCGGGAAGGCTTCATCGCTCAGATAAGACAATGGCTGGCTCAGCCCGCTGTGGGCGGGGGTGTGAACCAATACCGAGAGTCGATGCTGCATGTCAAGCCCGAAGTTGGCAGTATTTTGTGAGTTGAAGTCTTGATTTTGGGAATAAGTGCTTGATTTCGAAGCCCTTTGCGAGCAGTCCACGGAATCTGTGGATAACTCTGTTGATAGGAATCCTCGACCGTGGCCAAAGTCCGATCAAATAAGGCTTCGCTCAGATTGCACACAAAAAAAGCACCCGCATAGTGTCAATCAAATCAATCACTTAGCAAAGGCGTTTGGCGCATAAAAAAATCCTATTTCGGTATAGGGTCTTTAGAGCTTGAATCACCGTTTTGTGTATAACTGGTCGTTCAAAAGTGCCAAAAAGTCAATGTGCAGGTCCATTTTCAAGCGGGCCAGGGGACGCCTTAGGGTTTGTGCAAGCGCATCGCACGCGAGTGGGTGTGTACGGCTTCGACCAATGCGGCGACATGCTCTGGGGGGGTGAATTGGCTGATGCCGTGGCCGAGGTTGAAGATTTGCGTGGGGCCTGGCTGGCTGGGGTCGGTGTGCGGCGTGCCAAAGCTCTCCAGCACCCGTCGGGCTTCGGCCGCGACGGCCTCTGGCGGCGCGAAGAGGGCGTTGGGATCCAAATTGCCCTGTAAGGCCTTGCCCGCGCCCCCCACGGAGCCGCCCACCAAGGCGCGTGCCCGGCCCAGATTGACGGTCCAATCCACGCCCAAGACTTCGCAGTCCAGGGCGGCCATTTCTTCCAGCCAAAGTCCCCCGCCTTTGGTAAAGACGATCCGCGGAATGATCTGACCCTCGTGCGAGCGTTTCAGTTGCTGGAGCACGCGAGCGGTGTAGGCCAAGCTAAACGGTTGAAACAAGCCATCGGCCAAAACACCGCCCCAGCTATCAAACACCATCACCGCTTGGGCGCCGGCTTCTATTTGGGCGTTGAGGTATTGGGCCACCGCGTCGGCGTTCACGCTCAGAATGCGATGCATGAGGTCTGGGCGGCTGTACATGAGGGATTTGACCAAGCGGTAGTCATCCGAACCGCCTCCCTCCACCATGTAGCAGGCCAGCGTCCAAGGGCTGCCTGAAAAACCAATCAAGGGCACGCGCCCATTCAAAGCTTTGCGGATGGACGTGACGGCATCGAATACGTAGCGCAGCTTGTCCATATCGGGAACTGCGAGGGCGGCCACGGCCGCCTCGTCGCGCACCACGCTGGCAAAGCGCGGGCCTTCGCCCTGCGCAAAGCTTAAGCCCAAGCCCATGGCGTCGGGTACGGTGAGGATGTCGCTAAACAGGATGGCCGCATCCAACGGGTAGCGGTCCAGTGGCTGCAGGGTGACTTCGGTGGCGTAGTCCACGTTCGTGGCCAAACCCATGAAACTACCGGCCTTGGCCCGTGTGGCGCAGTATTCGGGTAAATAGCGCCCGGCTTGGCGCATCAGCCACAGCGGGGTGTAGTCAGTGGCCTGGCGCAAGCAGGCACGAAGAAAGCGGTCGTTTTGAAGGGGTGCGTACGTCATGAGGCGATTATCCCCTGTCTGGGGCGTGTATGGCTAGCCTGACAGGCTGGCCTGTAAACGCGCAAAATCAACCTTGAGGCAGCGATCCTGCACGGTCCAGAGCCCGGCGACGGCGGCTTGCGCGCAAGCTTGATCTTGGCGAATACCCAACTGAAGCCAAAGCGCCTTGGCCCGAATGGCCACGGCCTCCTCCGCGATGGGCGGGATGTCCACCGCGTTGCGAAAGCAATTCACCAGATCAATGGGCCCATGTTGGGCCGCCACGCTCAGGCTGGGATAGCAGGGCTGGCCCAGAATTTCGGAGGCGTTGGGGTTGATGGGAATGATTTGGTAACCATGCGCCTGCATGAAACGCGCCACCTGGTAGCTGTCGCGCTCGGGTTTGGGCGAAAGGCCCACCACCGCGATGCGGCGACATTCCCGCAAAATTTGGCGCATGAGCCTATCGTCTGCACTCATGGGGTTTGGGTCTCCTGACGGGGCTTAGGCAGTTGGCGCAAGGAATCCAGCAAGACGCTGCGCGACAAAATTTCGGAGAAAACCTGCGGATCGCGCCCCGGCACCTGCAGCACGTACACCGGCACACCGCTGCGGCCAAGCTGGCGTAGGGCTTCCGTAATGGCGGGGTCTTGGCGCGTCCAGTCGGCGCGCAATAGGCGCACACCGGCCTGGTCAAAGGCATTCAATACGTCTGCATCGGCAAGGGTGGTGCGCTCATTGATTTGACAGGTCACGCACCAGGCCGCAGTGAAATCCACAAACACGGGCTCGCCCGCCATCAAATGGCGCTCCACGCGGGCGGCGGACCAAGCCTGCCAGCGTTCCGTTTGGGCGTTCACGCCCACCGGGCTGGCCCCGAGCTGTTGGGCCAATACCCACAGCAGCCAAGCCACTGTGGCAAACATGGGCAAGGCCAGCCACTGGCGCATGCGCTGCATCCAGGGGCCGGGGCGGGGTAAACGCAGCGCGAGGGCGGGCCACCAACTCGCCAGCAAATAGGGCAAAGCCAAGCCCAACCCCAGGGTGAGGAAGATGGCCATGGCTTGCCACGCGGGCAAAGTCAGCGCCAGACCGAGTGAGGCACCCATGAAAGGCGCTGTGCACGGCGAGGCCACGGCCACCGCCAAAACCCCCGAGAGCGCGGCGTCTAGGACGGGATGCCGCGCTTGCAGCGAGAGCCAAGACGAAGGCAAGATTTGACCGACTTCAAACCAGCCCAGGAGATTGAGGCCAATGGCCAAAAACAACAGGGCCATGGCCACGACCACTGCGGGGGATTGCAATTGAAACCCCCACCCGAGTTGCTCGCCCGCAGCGCGCATGGCCAAGAGGCCCGCGCCCAGCAGGGCAAAACTGGCCAATACGCCCCCGGTATAAGCCAGCCCGGCTACGCGGTGGGCCCGCACCGCATGTGCATGGCGCGCAAAGGCCAGTACCTTGAGCGCCAACACGGGCAGTACACACGGCATCAGGTTGAGGATGAGACCGCCCACCAACGCCCCGGCCAAGGCCAACAGAAAACCCCAACCGATCGAGGCCGAGGGCTCAGGGGCGACTTTGGGAGCGAGTGGCTTGTCGAGGGCGGCTGGCCAGGGGCCGGCGATCGTCAGGGTTTGCCAGACGCCCCTTCTCGCGGGGCCGCTGCCAGTGGTCAAGAGCAAATCCAAGGTTGCGGGTTCGGCCTGGCGCAGTGCGGAGAGGGGCAGCGCCAAGGTGAGCGATGTCCCCTCCCATTGCTGCTGCGCGCGGGGGTCCGCCTCGGCTGCGCTTGTCAGGATTTCGGGGGTATCGGGAAAGACGGACACCTTTTGGCCACGCATGACTTCTGGCAAGTTTGGGAGGCGAACCGTGAGCAGGCCCTGCGCGAACTCGGCCTTGGCAGAGGAGGTGATCCGCGATGGCTGTCCGCCAACGACACGATCAAAAGCCGCCGCGTGCGGTGCTTGGCTCAGTTGCGTGGGCACTTCCACCTGAAAGTTGGCTTCTTGAGGGATGCATTCCAAGCGACAGACCAACCAATTGGCGGTGATGTTCAACGCCCATGATTTGGCCAAAGGGTCGGCCGAAGGGGGAACCTGGACAGGGACCACCAACAGCACGGTGCCGTCGTAGCCGTAATTGGTCAAATCGCCCGCGCGCAGCTTGTGGGGCAAGGGCCATATCGTCTCGCCCAGTTGCAGGCCAGCCGGGGGAAGGACGAGCTCGATTTGGGTGGGCAGGCCCGAGTCGCCCGGGTTACGCCAATAGGTGTGCCACTCCGGCGCGTGGCGCAAGCTCAAGCCCAGCCAAAAGCGACTGGCCGGGCCAGCGCCTTGAGGGGCGTGTACCCACAGCTCGGCCACCACTTGTCCGGTGTCGACTCGCGTGGTGGCGGCGTTGCCGGGTAAGCCCTGGGCATGGGATAGGAGGTGGCCTAGCATCAAGGCCAAGACCAGCCCAACCCAGCGCACAGCCTGAAAAAATGGCCCCAAGGGCCCGTAAACCTGACGCATGGGCCAATGTTATCCGCTTGCCCGTAAGATGCGGGGATGAGTGACATTTCTTCCAACTGGGACTTTGCGTCTCGCCAGTTTCGCTGGGATCGCTTGCGCAGCCCCGAGTTTGCGCAGCTCGATTCCCGTCGCACGGTGGCGGTCTTGCCCCTTGGTGCGACGGAGCAGCACGGCCCGCATTTGCCACTGCAAGTGGACAGCGTTTTGGTCGAAGCCATGTGGGCTGCGGCGTGCAAACGACTCGAGGCCACCGACCCGGTGTTGTGCTTGCCCGTACAACGCGTGGGCTACAGCGTTGAACACACGGCCTTTCCAGGGACCCTGAGTCTGACGCCCGAGACGGCGCTGGCCGTCTGGTTGCAAATGGCCGAGGGCGTGGCGCGTGCAGGGGTGCGCAAACTCCTCATCTTCAATGCCCATGGGGGCCATGCCGGGTTGATGGAGGTGGCCGCGCGCGAAATGCGCGCTCGCTTCGGTTTGCTGGTGTTCTTTACCCATTGGTACCAATTGCCCCTCGGCGCCAGCATCGACGCCTTTTCGGCACAAGAGCAGCGATTCGGGGTTCACGCTGGTGAAGTGGAGACCTCGCTCATGCTGGCGCTCGCACCCGAGACCGTGGCCATGGACGAGGCCGCACACTTTCAGTCACGGGCCCTTGCGCGGGCGCAAACTTGTCCCATACTGGGGGACGGCAAAAGTGCCCGCATGGGCTGGCATGTGCAGGATTACCACCCCAGTGGTGCCGTGGGCAACGCCGCCCAAGCGGATGCCTCGCGTGGGGCCGCACTTTGCGAGGCGGCCGGCCAAGCCCTCGCCCAGATGTTGCGCGAGTTGATCGCCCTGCCGTTAACGACTCTGGCCGACGCGGACGATCACGCGTAAGTGAGCCAATGGGCGTGATCGGGCCCGCTCAGGTGCGGCAAGGTGTTGTAGCTTGCGAGACTGATGCGGCCTCGCTTGAAATGCATTTCGGTCAGGCCCGTGTTGCGGATACGCATGTTGAGCTCAATGGCGCTGTGCGCTGGCGCGCCCAAGACATGCGCGATCAGCATGGAGATGGGGCCGCCGCTCGAGACCATCAGCACCGGACCATGGTCGGCGGCAAGGACCTCTTCCAATGTGGCGACCAGACCGCGCATGAATTCGGCGTGGCTGGGCATGCCCACGGGTTGCACCTCGGCGCGAATCCAGCGCGTGAGCGCTTCGCGTAACCAGATAAAGTGTTGGCGCACCGATTCCGTGTCGCGCGGCGCGGGTCTTGGGCCGGGTTGAACCGTCTCGATCAGGGCTTCGCTGTCGTATTCGTTGAGGGCGCTTTCCACCTGCGCCTGTAGTGGGTGCCCCAAGCCGGTTGCAATGCCTTCGAGCGTTTGGGCATGGCGCGCAAGACTGCCCCGCAGCACGTGTTCAAAGCGCTGGCCATGTTGACGCCAGTATTCACCCAAGCGCTCGCTCTGGGCTTGGCCCAGGGCGCTGAGCTGGTCGTAATTGGCCTCGCCAAGTGACGCCTGCCCGTGTCGAACGATCCATAATTGTCCCATGCCACCCTCCTTGGGAGGAGATTTTGCCGGGGAAACGCGCGCTCGCTGCCCGAGTGGGGTCACGCAGGTGTCTGCCCGCTGGGCCAAGCGCTGAACACGACCCACAGAGCGGTAAACCCCAGGGCGATGGCCATGCAGCGGTTAAACACTTGCAAGCGGCGGGCCGTGCCGTCGGGCCCTTGCAGCCAGTGACGAAGGCTCGCTCCGACCAGTGCGTAAGCGAGATTGCTCGTGAGGCCGAATGACACGAAGACGGGGAACACTTGCCACAGCCGTTCCTCGGTATTGCCAAACCCGACCACCCAGCCGGTGGAAACGGATATCGCCAAAAACCAAGCCTTCACATTCAAAAATTGCAACGCCACGCCTTGGTCAAACCGTAAAACGGGCGCTTGGTTGTCAACCGCGCTCAGTGAGCGCGTGCCCCAGAGTCGGCGCGCGAGCCAGAGCAAATAGCCCGCGCCAACACCCATCAACCCGAGTCGCACCTGGGGGTACTCCATCAACAATAACCCCAGGCCGGCGCTGCACGCGAGCAAGAGTAAGCCCCAACCGGCCGGCACCCCCAGCACAAAAGGCATGGCCGCACGCAAGCCGTGATTGGCCGCGATCGTGGTCGACAGGGTGGTGTTGGGCCCGGGCGTGAAGCTGCCCGCAAAGCCCAGAACCAAAAGAGCGCTCCATTCGGCGGCGGTCATCATGAGCCCAGAACCTCCCAGCGTTCGAGCGCGGCCATCAGCGCTTCCTCAATCTCCGCATCGCGTTGGTGCAGTTGCGCGGCGCCTTGGGGGTCGCGCACATAGATATCGGGGTCTGCCAATTGCGCGCGCAGCCCCTGCTGCTCCGCTTCCAGGGCAGCGATCTGCTCGGGCAGGGCTTCGAGCTCGCGTTGCTCCTTGTAACTGAGTTTGCGTGCCTTGGGCGCCGCCGGCTCAGGTGGGGGCGTCGGGGCGCGGCGCGCGACGTCTCGGGACGGCTCGGCCCGCGCCGTGCGCTGAGATTGGGTCAACCAATCCTGTACGCCGCCCACGTATTCACGCCAGAGGCCAGGTTGGGACTCATCGCCTTCATAAACCAAGGTGCTCGTGACCACCTGATCCAGGAAGCTACGGTCATGGCTCACGATGAACACGGTCCCTTCGTACTCTTGCAGCAGGGATTCCAGCAGCTCTAAGGTGTCGATGTCGAGATCGTTGGTGGGTTCATCCAATACCAGCACATTGGCCGGACGGGCGAAGAGGCGCGCCAACAAAAGTCGGTTGCGTTCACCGCCGGAGAGCGAGCGCAGGGGCGAGTGCGCGCGCGCCGGGGAAAACAAAAAGTCCGCCAAGTAGGCCCGCACGTGTTTGCGCTGGCGGCCAATCTCGATCCATTCACTGCCAGGGCTGATGAAGTGCTCCAGCGTGGCCTCGGGATCTAGGGCGCTGCGCCCTTGATCAAAGTAAGCCACTTGCAATTGCGTGCCACGCTGAACCCGGCCAGCGTCGGGTTCGAGTTCGCCCAAGATGATTTTGAGTAGGGTGGATTTGCCCACGCCATTGGGGCCGACGAGCCCCACCTTGTCACCGCGCATGATGGTCGCGCTCAACCGATGGGCAATGACCTTGTCGCCAAAGGCGTGAGAGACCTCATCGAGAACGGCCACCTGCTTGCCACTGAGCCCGCCCGCGTCGAGCCCGAACTTGACGCGACCGGCGATTTCGCGTCTTGCCGTGCGTTGGGCGCGCAGCTGTTCCAAGCGACGAACGCGACTTTGGCTGCGCGTGCGGCGCGCCTCGACGCCTTGGCGAACCCATATTTCTTCTTGTGCGAGCAATTTGTCCGCCTTGGCCTGAATCACCACCTCTTGCGCCAATTGCTCGGCCTTTAGCGCTTGGTAGCGGGAAAAGTCGCCCGGGTAGGACTGCAAACGCCCGCGATCGAGCTCGACCATGCGCGTGACCACCCGATCCAAAAACGTGCGGTCGTGCGAAATGGTGACCAGACTGCCCCGAAAGTCGAGCAGCAGTTCTTCCAGCCACTGGATGCTGGCGATGTCGAGGTGGTTGGTGGGCTCGTCCAGCAAGAGCACATCGGGCACGGTCACGAGCGCACGGGCCAGGGACACGCGCTTGGCGGTGCCGCCCGACAACGACCCCATGCGGGCGTCGCCTTGCAGGCGCAAGCGCTGCAGGGTTTCGTCCACCCGTTGGGCCCAGTTCCAGCCTTGGTGAATCTCGATCTCATTTTGCAGGGTGGCCAGATCGCCCTCGCCGCGGGTGTAGGCGTCGATCCACCCCTTGACGTAGGCGAGTCCTTCGCTGACCACGTCATCGACGCGCGCCTCGGGGTCAAAAGCCGCCTCCTGGGGGACATAAGCGATGCGCAACCCCTGGCGCACCTGCCGCACGCCGCCATCGGCGGTCTCCAAACCTGCGAGCACCCGCAGCAGTGAGGATTTGCCTGTGCCGTTGCGCCCAATCAGACCCACGCGCTCCTGTGTATCCAAGCTAAAGTCGGCACCGTCGAGCAAGGGCACGTCTCCGTAAGCGAGGTGCATTTGCGAGAGGGTGATCAGAGCCATGATGGGTCTTTCCGGAAGGGGCCAAAGGGCCTGTTTGCAGGATTCAAAAACTGTGCTATAGTAGAGGGCTTCGCTGATTGGTGCACAGCACCGCGCAGCGGAAACCAGAAGCCGAGGCTCTGAAAAAAATTCTGAAATTTTTTTCAAAAAGTCATGGTAAACCCGAAATTTCGGTGTATACTGCAAGGCTTCGCTAAACGGAGCGGGGAAAACCAGACGGTGGCCCCAAACTCCTTTAGCAAATACATTGAAAAAAATTTTTTCGAAAGATTTTGAAAAAATCAAAATTCGATGTATACTGCAAGGCTTCGCTGATCGTAGCGAAACAAAACAGGTTCTTTAACAAGATACAGCCGATAAGCGTGGGCGTTTGACGGTGATTGCCAGGTTCTTCGGAACTTTGGCAGCAATGCCAACAAACGCTCATGAGAATAGAAGTGAAGTTCACTTCAATTCCGTTTTTATGAGTAATTTTCAAGATCGAACTATAGAGTTTGATCCTGGCTCAGATTGA
>JACCDX011058987.1_pt1 | contig 17425 bp, 20 predicted proteins | sample 7449681 | NCBI WGS metagenome assembly JACCDX01 (sample SAMN15323450, study PRJNA562643) | freshwater metagenome | isolation source: river surface water | place: USA:Blue River Watershed | collected 2017-08-18
AAGTATGCAAAACAAATTATAAGTGAGATTAATTATATAGTTGTACCATTTTATGTTAACAAAGTTGATGTAGATTTATTGCATCCTCCTATAAGATATGATGCAAATTATTGGAAGCCATTTATATTAATAAATTTTGTTAATAATGTTTTGAAAAATTTTGAGGGCATTTCGAAGCCAGTGTATGATGATGTAAATATTACTTGGACTATTGGTTCTCATAAGCTAGCGTTGTATTATGACAATACTGATGAGTATTTAATTAATTTTGTAAAAGGTGAAGAAAATAGTGATGAATTTGATTTGATTTATAGTTATTTTAGTAGAAATTAATTTATAATTTGTAATGTATTTTAATTAGCAACTTTTTTTCCTGGAAATTTCTTCCAGATTTACCGGAAATTTCCGGAGATAATAAAATTGAAATACTATTTTATTTGTTAGTTTACAATATAATTAAAGCTTTATTAATCTCATTCAAAATGTCTCGCTATATCAATTTTACTATTAAATTCTTGGTTCCTGATTCTGAACCTATTGTCTGTGAAATAAAGGAAAATTATATACCACTTAGATATCGTGGCAAACAGGGTCCTATTAAAATAGATAATATTTTTAAAAAAGAAACGGCCACATATGAATTTTATTATAGTATTGATTCGCAATACTATGATTATGAATATGAAATTATTGGTGCGGAAATAGTTGATGAAACATTACAAAATAATTCTATGAACGCAGAAACAATGACCCAAACTTTTACTGAAATTATGAAAATGCCACTGGAAATTAGAAAAACAATATTTCAATATATTCCGCCTGAAGTTTATACTAACAATGTTGCAAAATTAATTAAAAATATTATTCAAGTATATGAAGTCGATCATGATCCTGAATTAACTAAACGAGCAAGAATGTATTGCGTTAAAAACATATTATCGTTTTCACATTATGTTTTTAAAACATTATATGAGGGTGAATATTATGGTTGTATATATGGAGCAAATTCATATGATAAGTTAGAATTAAGTCCATACATGAAGTTAGTAATTAAAGATAACATTTAATTTTATATTTTGTATTTTGTAATCCATTTTAATTAGCCTTTTTTCCCGGAAATTTCTGGTAAATCTGGTATAAATTTCCGGATTAGCTGAAAGGAAAGGAAAGGTTCGGAAAACTACGTTTTCTGATAAAAATTGAATTACTTTTACACCTGTTAGTTCACTGTATAAATTTAGCTCTATCAATATCATACAATGAACTTTATTAATAACTCAAGTGAAAACGTACTCATAAGTTATTGGGTTCTTGAAATGGAAGGACTTGGAACCTATGTAACAAATACTATTAAACCAGGAGAAAAAATTACTTGTAAAAGTTTAACAGATGAATGGAGAATAACTAACACAAAATATGAAAATATAGCGGAGTTTTATAATAAACCAACAAGTTACAAACAAATTTATTATGATATATGGGATGATAATTTTGAAGGAGAATATGTTTATGCAAACATTCATAATAATTATATTAGTGGATACAATAGTCCTGAAGAACAAATGTATAATACGTTTATTTTGCGTAATAAGTAATTTTAAGTTTTAATTAGCGACTTTTTTTGCTCAGAAAATTCCAGCTATTATTTTTCATAACAAACTAAACATATAAATTTACTTAATTCATTATCATCTAATATCCATTGAATATTCTCAAAATTTTTTTTTAATTTTTTTATATCATCCAAATCTATTACTGAATTTTCATCAGTATAATTTAAATATTTTGCAAATGTTTTCTCCATTTCTTTAATAGTTTCATTAAAATCATTTGTATAACTATTATCTTCATTTAAATCCGGATCAAATTTACTTATTAATTCATCAGATAATAATTTTAAACTAGTTATATAATAACATAATTCATATATAGTAATAGATGGCTTTAACGATACTAAAAAACGTGCATTCATTAACAATATATATGTTAATTCATCATAAGGTGTAGCACAATCATGACATAAACTAACATCACAAGTATGACACATTACATCATAATCACCAACCATTTCGTTACATATTCCACAATAATCTCTTCTAGTCATAATATATTAAATATAATTATACTTTTAATATATTTTTAATAAGTTATTTTTATACCTTTATGACACATTAAACATATAAATGGTATAAACTCAAAATAATCAAAGCATTCACAAATATTTTCAACGCATTTTTTTAATACAATTAAATCATTTTCTTCTATTTCTTTGTTTATATTATCGTTATTTTTATAATAATTCACAATTTCTTCTATGTTATTTATGGAATTTTCATATATTTCATAATAGTTTTTTTTTCTCATTTTATTAATAAACTCATCGGTTATTTCAGTTTCTAAATCTAAATAATATTGGTTTAATTCTTTAATGGTTATATTTGGTTTCCTTAACACATTAAATCTTGCGTGAATAATACTTATTCTTGATTTAGCATCATATGTTGTAGCACAATCATGACATAAACTAATATAACATTCGTTGCACTTTACATCATAATCGTGAACATTTTCCTTACATACTGGACAATGATCTCTTCTAGTCATAATATATTAAATATAAGTATATTTTTAATATATTTTAATATATTTTAATATATTTTAATAAGTTACTTTTATACCTTTATAACACACTAAACATATAAATGGTATAAACTCACAATCATTAATGCATGTATAAATATTATCAACACAATTTATAAATTTATTTAAATCTTTTTTTTTTATTTCTTGATTTATATCATCATTATTTTTATAATAATTTACTATTTCTTCTATATCATTTATAGCATCTTCATACATTTCATAATAATCGTTTTCTTTCATCTCATTAATAAAATCATTAATTATTTCAGTTTTTAAATCTAAATAATATTGATTTAACTCTTCAATTGTTATTGAAGTTTTTGTTCTTTCAGCCTTAATCTTTGCGTGAATAATACATATTCGTGATTTAGCATCATATGTTGTAGCACAATCATGACATAAACTAACATCACAATTATTACACATTACATCATAATCTCCCACCATTTCACTACATACTGGACAATAATCTCTTCTAGTCATAATATCTCTTATAAATTATCTTTAAATAGTTTATCCATAATAAACTGGAACGCCTAGTTTTCTCATTAAAACTTGTATTGGCGAACTATGATGACTACAATTTAACTCCTCTTCTTCCTCTTTACCAAGACAATTTATTCTGATAACTTTATTTTTATCACATATTTCTTTTAACATTTTTAATATATTATCTAAAGTATGTTCTTCATCATATAAAATAAAATATCCACAACGAGCGTGGTCATCACTACTTTGCAAACAAATTTTCTTATAATTTTTATCATCTGGATTTAAATTAATAAATATATTTCCATGATCTGTACAATTTACACCTAAATCATCAGTAATAATTGGAAGCCAATTTAACATACTACCAAAATCACTATGATAAAAAGGATATTTTTCCCTTTCTGATTTATGTTTAATAAATTTCATACCTCGTTTCTCAACCATTTCTTTAGTACTTGTAATATCTTCATCTTTAATATGAATTTTAATATTATCTCGTAGATCTTCGATATAATTTTCCACATTTTCCCACAAATATTTTTTATCTTCGTTATAACATTTTAAACATATATCGTGAGTATCATCTACATTTTCCTCTTTGACACTATAATAACCAATTAATTTATCTATATCTTCATGGCAAGAATCACATACCTTACCACATATATTATCACAATTAATATTTCTTGGTTTAATTAAATTGCAACTTCTGCATTTATTTAATACTTCAGCTCTTAATGCATAATTTTTTGCCCCATTTTTTATTGCAATTTCTTCACTTGTTTCTTCATAACAATAATTACACATATCACTATAACAATGATAACAATAATAATAATTTGTTAAGTCAACTTCGGTTCTACAATAGTCACAATAACAACCACCACAGTCATAATCAATGACACGTGCACCATTAAAAACATAAATTCTAAAATCTCCTTTTATAAAATAATTATAATAATTTACTATATCATCTGCTGACATTATTTTAACAAATTTTTCATTAATAAGATTATTATCAATTTCAGGTAAGTTACTCATTTTTTCCGGTTTATCAAAAAATATAAAAACTGGTTCTTCTTCATACTCATCCTTAATTTTAACCACAGGATTTTCAGGTAAATTTATTTTATTAATAATATCCATAATATATTTGTAAAATTGTTTTTAAATATGTATTTTATAAAAGTATTTAAAAATATAATTGTAATTAGTTAAAATGGATAATTATACTACTGAAGTTAATTATTGGTGTTATGCGGGCAGCAAATTTATAGATATGGAAGTTTATGATAAAACAACTAAAACTATGGTAAAAAATGGGCTATTAATTGATAATGGAAACTTAACAATTTCTATTTTCGATAAAGATAAAAATTGCATACTTAATATTGATACTAATTTAGAGACATTTTTTAATTGTAATAATAAAATAATATTGAATAAAGAGCATTTTAATATGAATAGAGGAGGTTTCAATGTTAACGTATGTAATGAATATCGTTATCGGATAAGTAATGAATTAGATGAAAATGGAATTGAATGGACGGAATTTAATTTAGAATTATATCAAAATAGAAGAGATGGAGATTATCATTATTCAACAACTTATTTTAAAATAAAATATAATTCTGAAATAGATAAAATGGTAAACGCACTTGAAACTATATGTACTAATCATATTGGAACAAAAGAACAACTTATAATAAATCGTGAAAAACATTTAAATGAAAGAACCCAAGATGATTTAGAAAATATACTTGATAGAATTATAAATTATTCTTAGCTTTAAGGTAAAAAGGTATAAAAATTAAGCAAAAATAGAATATACATTTAAATATATATGAAAACATGGTCCATTAAATGGATTATCTTGCTCAATAATTGAAAACCCCTTTTTTTTTAATCTTTCTGGAATAAAAAATCTACATTTGCCTTTATGTAAATAATAAACTTCAAATGGTAAACATTCATTTATATAATTTTTAATTGGTTCAATAAATTTATCAAGTGTACCAGCATTATATTTTAAAATATTATCCTGACATATATGTGTTATATCTGTGGTGGTAAACTTACTTAGACATTCTTTTTGATCTTCGCTATCTTTTATAATTTCCCAAAAATCATAAGAAAATTGTATTCCAGTTCCATGTAATCCTATATTATTAGACTTAATTATGTTTGAATATTTATTTAACAATCTTTTTGGAATACTAAAAAATATTTTTTTATTTATATATTCTACTATTTCTATCTCATCTTTTTGGTCTATGTATGTGAGACATAATTTTGTATCTCTTTCCCTTTTTTTTTCGGAAAGTAATTTATATTTATTTAACAAATATTCTTCCGATTTTGTTTCATTTAATTTTGAACTTAAATCATTGATTTCTTGTCTTAATTTATCTAATTTTAATATGGCCTCAATATAACTAATATTATCCATCAATATAATATATATTATAATATTTCTTTAAATTTATTTTAAACATATATATACATATATTAGTTATTTAATATAAATTAAACTAAATCCATCTTCTCCTAATATATGATATAATTAGTCTACATTTATTTCTATCTGTATTATTTTAATTATCATATTTTATTGCGTTTTAAACCATTATTGCGTATTCTACCTATTTTTCTTTCTGTTTTCCAGTTTTCTAGTCCATTTGGTCTATCTGAATTATAACTTGGTCGTTCTAATTCATTTGATGGTCTTACTTCTCGTTTTAAAATGTATGGGTTATTTTTAGCCTCTTCAATACATTCTTTAGAACAATATGGTTTATGATTATAAAGCAAATGTTTGCCAACATCCTCATCTCTAACACCGGTTCGACCGAGAGGTGAAACAGGTCTCCAAGTGGATCCATCCGCAGTTCTTTGATTAATTCTGTAACCGCAAGTTTGACATAAAAAAATCATTAATATAATAAATAATTATAAGAATTATTTAAATACTTTTTCTTACAATAGTAATGGTCCCCTACTTTATTATCCTCCAAATTGCGGCTATAATATTATATCCACCTTTTAGAGCCAAATACTTGTTTTTCTTTTCTCCCTTTTATTTACTCTGTTTGGCTCCACCTTTTCAAAAGGTGGAAAAAATTGAAATACTTTTATACCGTAGTATTATTTCATACTATTAGGTTATTATAAAATGGGTGCTAAACATACTTCACAAATTATGCCTGCTAATGAGGCTCCTGCCAAAAAGTTTATTATTGGAATCATTGACGTTCAAAATGACTTTTGCACAGGTGGCCCATTAGCTGTATCTGAAGCAGAACATGCTATTGCTGCAATAAATAAATTACGTTATATATATGATGAACATATACAAACATTTATTACCCAAGACTGGCATAATGCAAAGCATATGTCATTTGCGGAAACATTTAAATTAGAACCGCATACTGGTCCACATAAACATAGATTATTAATGGAAGATGAAACTTATGTGGATGTAGAACAAATGGCTTGGCCAAAACATTGTCTTGAAAATACTTATGGAGCGCAATTACATAGAGATTTAGTTGTTATTAAACAAGATAAATTTATTAAAAAAGGCACGAAAAAGAATGTAGAAAGTTACAGCGGGTTTGGAGATGCGGATCAAGGAAAATATGAGAAAACAGAGTTGTACAGTTGGTTACAGCTTCTACAAATTACAGATATTATTTTGACAGGAATTGCGACGGATTATTGTGTATATTATACAGCATTGGATGCATTACGTTTAGGTTTTTCGGTACATTTGATTATAGATTGTACTAGAGGAGTTGCCAAAGATACGACGGCAAAAGCTTTAAAAGATATGAAAGAAAAGGGAATAGTATTTTATAATACTGTTGATGAATTTCATCAAACTAACAAACAATTAATATTCGATAATAGCTATACTAATTATATTCCTTATTTAAATAAAAAATAAATTTACAATATTTTGTAATAATTTTTAATTAACTTTTTTATGTTTTATCAATTGTAATACGTTTGGAAATATTTGATATTATTTTATTAATCTTTTTGTTAGTGTCTTCTTGAGTTGATCCACACATAGCATTTAATGTTATTTTAAGATATAAATCATTTTTAATCGAATCTGGTTTAGTACAACCAGGATTTTTTTGTTGCCATTGAGGAATATTTTTTATATTTTTATATGCAATATTTTTTATTGCTGTAATTAACAAAGGTTTTTCATTTGTTTCTTTAATCCATTCATTATTATCTTTAATATATATTATTTCGCGTTTTATATCAGAACAATGAAATGGACGCTCATTAACAGCAACTTTTTTTAAATTATCAAGAATTATATTACTAATACCCTCAACATATCCAACTCTTCCAACATATTCTAAATCTTCCAGTGTTGGTTGTATTAAACTAACAAAATCATCAATATTCATTGCATCTTTACAAGTCTCATGTAAATATAAATTTAAATTAAATGTTTTATTATTGGAGTTAGTGTTTGTAATATTATTTGTGGTGTTATTAGTTCCATTTTCTAATACCTTAAATAGCATTGTTTTTAGCTCAGCATTATCCTTTATTAAAGCTAACATTAATTCTTTATCTGATGTAGTATTATCTACCGTATTATCATGTAAATTTTTACATTGTGATATGTTTTTTTTATAGCATTTTTGTTTGTGATACCATAAGCTATTTCTTGCGCCATAACTTTTATTACAAAACGGACATACGTGTGGCGATAATTTATCCTCAGTTTGCTGGGAAGGGGCGTTCAAAGTTGTTCTAAAAATATGTTTACTAGTAGACAAATGTTTGTCATAATCTTTTTTTGATGACGTTGTATAGTCACAAAGTTGACAACAATAATTAAAAGGGATTTTTTGGGATTTTTTCATTCTAAAATGTTCTAAATATATAGAACATAAAAATCCCATAAAAAAAACGTTAAAAAAAAGTATCATAACAAATTTTTTAATGAAAAAAATAAATTTAAAGCATTATGCTCACAAGTTGTTTTTTCACATATTTTTCCAAAAGTTTTTTTAGGTTTTGAAAAATGGACATTTTTAAAAATGTCCAAAATCGAAAATCCAAAAAAAGTTTCAAAAAAACGCGTTTTTTTAGTATTTTAAATATTTTTTTTATTATAAAATCATATTATGTGAAAGCATTTATGGTACATTGTAATTAGTATATATTAAAAAAATGATAATCATGGTAACATATAAACTGTAAAAATCTCAGGTAGGTACCTGAGAATATTTAAAAATTGTTGATAAAGTTATTTTATGTAAATTTTATTTTAAATAATCCTATTTTATTTATATTATTAATTACGTATATAATTGAATTAATATTATTTTGATGACATTTAATGTGGTTTAATTTTAATATTTTTGATATTATATCAAACCATTTACATACAGTATTACAAGTTACCTCAATAATGGTTGTAGATGGTTTACAAAAAAACATATTAGACATTACAGCACCATGTGCACAAATAATTATCTTAGCATTATTAAAATATTTGATTTGTTCTTCAAATGATAAATTTTCAAAAAATATTGCCTTAAATTTATTTTTATATTTTATTTTTAAATATTTTTCTAAAATTTCTATGTTTTTTATTTCTCTTCTTTGTTTTCCATTTGTTATTAAACGTGGTCTATTATTCTCTAAAATTTTAGAAAGTTTTTCATCTTGTATTAAATTAGATACATTACCCCTTTTTATAAGTAAAACTTCTGGATAATTTAAATTATAAGTATTAGGATTAATATTATATCTATTAAATATATAATTTCTAAATTTATTAAAATAAACAATATTCATATAATTTGTTTTTGGTGGATAAGTAATTGTTTTTATTTGTAGTGCATTAAAATCTTTTGGTTCTAATTCAATATTTTTTATTTGTAAACATTCTTCATATATTTTATTAAATATACCTAAAGTTTGACCAATAGTTTTATTTCTATATATTGTATTATAATTATATGTTTCATTAATAATTTCAGGAAATAAACAGTCACATAAAAAATGATGATAGTGATATAATGATCCACCATCTCTTTTATTAATTATTTTAATCATATATAATAAATAATATAATTAATATATTTTTTACACGAAAAAGTGTGGTGAAAAAAGGTAGTTAAAAGTTAAAAGTTAAAAGTGTGTAGTTAAAAATAGTAGGAATAGGTTCTGGATCGTAAGGTGCGAGTGAGAGTAGTTTTAGTAGTAGGTGTAGTAGTGTTAGGTGTATTAGTAAAATATAGTTTATTATTAGTAAAAGTAAAATTGTCAGCAGTAATTCCGGCAGCGCGAAGTGAAGGTCCAATAGTAATATTAGTATAAGGAATAGTATTATAGGTTAGTTGAGTAGTATTTTTGGTTAGTTTTTTATTGTTAGTTTTATTATTTGTTTTATTGTTAGTTAGATGAGTAGTATTTTTGTTGGCAAGTCTAGCAGATCTTCTAAGAGGCGGTTGGATATTTTCCTTAAGCCAATTTTGATAATGTTCATTAGATTGATCATTTTCTTCGTCATCATCGGTCTCATAATCGCCTTTGTGTTCAGGACAATGTCCATAATAACAATCTTCACAGAAATCATCGATTTCATCATCATCATTATTATTATTGTTGTTATTGATATTATTATTATTGTTATTGATATTATTATTGTTATTGATATTGTTGTTATTTTGTTGATCTCTAAATTCTTTGTAAATTCGGGCTCGATTGCAATCTTCACAATCACAAACCCAATAATCATCTTCATCTTCGTCATCTTCATCTTCAACTATTTGAACAAATGTTGAAATCCATTTATCAACGTGATCATCGGGATTGAGTACTAAATAACCATTAAGTCCATCGGGATGTCTGGTTTGAAATAATAATGATTTGTTAGTATTAAGGTCAATAGATTTAAATGTAGTAGAATGTCTATCCTTTAGTTCATCAGAAATAATGTGATAATCTCTGGGAAAGTGAAGAGTGTATACTTTGCCATCATCTAAAGAAGTAGCAAAATACTTAATAGTAATATTAAAAGGAGGAGCGATATTAGTCATATTGTATAAACGTAGTTAGTAGTAAGTGGTTAATAGCTTTGAAAGTTGAATTGATTAGTTAGAATTATGTGAGTAGTAAAGATGTAAAAAAGTAATTCAATTTTATTATGCTCCGGAAATTTCTGGCAAATATGGGGGAAATTTCCTGCCACTCATTTCTTCATTTTACCACTCATTTCTTGTATCCCATAGGATACACTAATTCTACCATAAATAAAAAAACAATACATACATTTTATACACAACATATTTACAAATAAGAAGAAAGAATATATTTATATTTGTTAGTTAATAGTCTAGTTAAAGCAGTTAAAATGATAAAATACAAAAGTAAAACATTGGTTAATTATCTTCATCTTCGTCTTCGTTATCGCTAGCATTATCATGATTATTACGCCAATAATAATAATCTTCATCACTGCAATAAGGTGGTCTTCTTTGTCGTCTCATAGAAACAGGGATATCATATTCAGAGTGAACTATGGATCGCCCATCACATAATTCACAATCGCAAGTATCATCCCAAGGATATGGGTCATATTCTTCTTCATCATCATCTTGAATATTAATTACGCAATATTTACAAAAATCATCCAAGTTATCATCTTCTTGAAATGGTCTTGGATCAATAACGATGAAAGTAGAAGTTGTATCAGAAGTAAATGTACCTTTCAAATGAAAAGGATGCTCGGTTTCAAATATGCCAAATTCGTTAGTATTAATATTAATTACATCATAAGCATAAAGTTTATTAGTCATTTGTTTAATATTTGAAAATTTTAAGAAATATTTTTCGCCATCTTTAGCAAACATGGCTAAATACATGTTGTCAGAATTTAATTGAAAAGTCATCGTCTTTAAAAACAAGAATTTGATAGTTGTTAGTTATATTTTAATCCAACAAGTAAAAAAGTATATCAATTTTTTCAGAAACGTAGTTTTCCGAATATTTCCTTTGTTATGCTCCGAAAATTTCTGGCAAATATGGGGGAAATTTCCTGCTACTCATTTCTTGTATCCCATAGGATACACTAATGAAAAAAAACAATATATACATTTTATTTATACACACATATTTACAAATAAGAAGAAAGAATAAATGAATTTTGTTAGTTTAAAGTCTATTTAAAAGTGTTAAAGCAAAGCTACCTTCGGTTAAAACAAAGTTACCTAGGTTAAAAGTTAATCCCATTCAATAGTCCACATAGTACATCTAGATATGTCTCTCCATTGTTGTTTGGAGATAAGTTCCTCAATTTCCGATAGATTTATGTGTTTAAGATACCATTTTGCATTAGGCCCAGCTTTAATAACAATGTTAGGTTTGGGTTCAGGACAAGAATAAGCGAGCGTCAAAACTTGTTCCAATGAATAAGTCTTATCTATGCCGGCTTTTCCAACACAACCTTCTCTATTTGGAGGATGTATGTTAGAAGAGTGGTAACCGACGTCAGCGGATTGGCGTTTATTTAAGCAGCGAATGAATTCCATAATTAATAAGTTGTTAGTTATGGATTAATTCAACTAACAACAAAGTATTTCAATTTTTATGATTTCAGAGGCAAATTATATTAACTAAAAAAAATACGCAAAATTTCAAAGGTTACTTTGTTTTAATTTTTAGTTAATTGTATAAATGAATGCCAAAACAAGAAAATTGAACATATGGGTTGTTAGTAGCATTATAAAACCGTAAATTAATTTATTTTTAGTTATATTGAAATGCCTTCAGTAAAATAAAAATTGAAATAGAGCATATATGACACACGTACATATTAAATGTGAGGGAACATAATAAAAAAATTTTAGTTATAGCATTTTGCCTCTGATTTTAAAAAAATTGAATATCCATATGTAGCACGCATGCATTATTAGGGGTTAATAGGGGGCCAATTAATTTATTTTTAGTTATAGCAAATTGCCTCCTACATTACAAAAATTGAAATGGCATATGGTGTAACGCACATAATTGTGCGTATATAGAGTATGATTTAATAAAATTTTTAGTTATTTAAAATTCATATGACAAATTAAAAAAATTGAAATACTTGTGGTCCAGTGGTGAACTGTATAACTAAACACAATTAATCCCTTGTCTAACAAGTTTTATAAGCTCTCTACTACTAACTACTACTACTAAGATGTCTGCCGTTGTTGCTACTGAATTCAATGCCTCATTCGCTGTCACTGACTTGCTTATGAAGACTTTGGAGAATGCTGCGAAGAATCTTGCTTCTAAGTGCATCGAGGAATGCGGTTCTAAGTACGGATTTGATGCGTCCGAGGCTATTCAAACTCTCGGTCTCGAAAATCTGTCTTTAACCCGCAAGGCCATGGCTAAGAAGACTGCGTCGGCTCCTAAGGAGAAGACCCCCAAGGCCAAAAAGGAGACTGAATTCCCTCTGCCTTTCTGCATCGATTTAATTAAGGGTGATTGCTGCACGGGTCTTGCGTTCAATCGCGGCTTGTACACTCAGTGCCCGAAGAAGCCGATGGAGAACGGGTCTTATTGCAAGACTTGCCAAGCCGAGGCGGATACTAATGCCTCCGGTATCCCGACTTGCGGAAATCTCTCAATGCGTTTAAATGCGGGTCTTTATGAATTTAAGGACACTAAGAACCGAAGTCCCGTAAGTTACTTGAAAGTTTTGGAAAAACTCAAGTTTACTCCGGAACAAGCCATTGAAGCTGCGGAAAAGGCTGGTGCAATTCTTGACGAGGAGCATTTCCAGGTCATTGAAAAGCCCAAGAAATCCGCTTCCGGTTCCCGCGGTCGTCCTAAGGCCCCCAAAACCGCCGTAAATGCCGATGGAGCCGTTGATTTATTCAATCAAATGGCTTCGGGTGACGAAAATGGCGAAATTACTCCGGAAGGTACTCCCTCTAAGAAGGCGAAATTAACGGAGGAGGAAAAGGCTGCCAAGAAAGCTGCTTTAGAAGCCGAACGTGCCTCGAAAAAGGCGGAACGTGAAGCTGCCAAGGCGCAAGAAAAGGATTTCAAGGAAAATGCCAAGAAATTGGCTTCAGAGGGGAAATCTCTTGAGGAAATTCTTGCTGAAGGAATTCCCGAAAGTATTGCCACCGAAGCTTTCAACTTCTTTGCCAAGAAATTCCAAGAAAAAGCCGAAAAGGAAGCCAAAATTGCTGCTGAAAAAGCTGAGCGCGAAGCCAAGCGTAATGCCGAAAAGGCTGATCGTGAAGCCAAGAAATTAGCCGAAAAGCAGGAAAAGGAGGCCAAGAAGGAAGCCGAAAAGCAAGCCAAACTCGCTCTCAAGGAAGCCAAGAAATCTCCAGCCAAAACTCCAGAACCGATTGCTCAACCCGTTGCTCCCGCTGCCGAGCCCGCCCCAGTGTCCCAGAAATTAAAGGTAACCCGTATTACTATTGACGGAATTTCTTACTTGAAATCTTCCGAAAATGTATTATATAATGCCTCTACTAAGGAGGAAGTCGGAATTTATGACCCCGAATCCAAGAAAATTCTTCCCCTCCCCGAAGACGAGGAAGAAGAGGAGGAGGAATACGAAAATTAAAAAAAACACATATATTGTATGCACTTTTGACTTTGTAATTGTAACTACTTTTAACTACTATTAAAAAGGATTTTAACCTTTTTTCATGTGTCAAAACATGTATTTAATATCTTTTTTTTGTCACTCATTTATCGATTTTGCCACTCATTTCTTGTGCCACATGTGCATCAAGATGTGCCACCGGTGCTACCAAAAAAAACTGAAAAAAATTGAAATACTTTTTTTTACCACTAACACACATCATAATTAAAACACTATCAATTTAACACTCTAAGTTTATGCAAACATGTCTAACAACGCCTTTGAATTAATCTTAAATGGAATCAACTCCATTCGCGAAGACCTTAATTCACTCCAAATTCGAGTTGAAAATCTTGAAAAGAAACAAAAACCAAGAAGAAAAGTTGAATTAATTATTGAAGAAGATGATGACATTTCATCTATTGAAACAAGTATTGAAGAAGAAACTTTATCCATTGCATCAAGCGTCACTTTTGAAATGCAACCACTTCCTAAAAAAAGACTATCTAACAAAATTAAGAAAATCTTGACTGATGATTTTGAAATAGTCGATGAAGAAAAAATGCGATATTCAATTGATGAAATTAGAGAAATGGATGAAACCAACTTATCTATCGCCTGGGCCAGAATTAAACCAGAATATACCTTATTAAATTGCAGCCATTGCAAAAAACCGAAGCATATGATTTACTTTATTACTGAAATTCGTAATTGCTGCTTAAAAGATGGATTAAATAAGGACACCAGAGTACCAAAAACATGCGACCATCAACAAAAAGTAAACAGACAAAGAAACAAAATTAATAATAAAGTTTATCCTATATTACGAAATCCTGACGCACCAGAGGAACAAAAACAAAGATATATGTATGCCAAAGAATGTGCTTTTGATCTAATGTGTATTGATATAAAAGAAAGTAAATATACATATAAAATGTAAAACTTATTATTGTAACTTAATTTTAATTACTTAATTAAAGCTACCTTATAATTATCTTCTAATTATCTTGTAAATTTGTAAATATGTTTATTTTGTTTTTTTTCGTGTCTTATTTTTGACTGATAAACCCTTTGATTTTGTTTTATTTTTATTACATGGCTCTATTATATCTTTATTTTCATATTTATAACGCTTAAAATTATCTTCTATAAACTTTATTTCTTGATTTGTTAGTCCGAATCCTTTTTTAATATCTAACAAAGTACTATAAGAATTATTCTCTTTACTTATATCTGGAATTGCATTAAATATATATGGTAAATTATTATTACCTGTTAATCTTAATCCCCACGCAATAAATGGAAAAAAATCGCCATTAATTAAATTAACCACATTTTTTGATGGTTTTTCAACTATAACAGGCGATTGTGATGGCCCATATTCACCTTTATTATCATAATAAACATAGGGTACACCTAATCCATTAATAAGTAATTTAGGTGTAGTTGCCAAACTATGTTGTTTAGTTGTTTTAAAGACACGTTTCCCCTTTTCAACTATAAGATGAAGGACCTTATTTTTGCCTCCACAACCAAATGTGTTAGATTTAATTGATGACATTTCAGTATTTCTAAATGCCTCAATATGTCCCAATTTTTTTACCTTTTTATATAATTTATCAAAAATAGTGAATCCAAAATTAGGTATATGTTGCTCCAAATTTACATGAATATTATCAGCGATAATATCATATTCATCTATTATGTTAGTTGTTCCATCTATATCTGCTTGATAAATAAATGCATCAACTCTACCTTGAATATGGAATAATTTGGCGGTTTCTTGTGCTCCATAAATCTTAATAAAAACCAAATGACCTTTTGCTTCAATAAATAATTTATTCATTGGTGTATTAGCTTCCCTATAAGATGGAGGACAAATGAATGCCAAATAACCTTTTTTATTTAATAATTTTAATGAATATTCAGTAAATATAATATGTGTTCTTTTAGATCCCGATAATCCCGTTCCGCCAATATTATATGGTGGATTGCCAACAATACAATCATATTTTTCTGGCCAATTTAATTCCTTTGGATTAAATTTTAAGAAATCTCCTTTATGTATATTTGGTATTGCATTTGGATTAATAGATTTAAATATATCTTTACATATACTAACATTAGTTGCATTAATTTCCGTAATATAAATCATTTTTTCAATAATATGTTTAGATCGTGTATTATCATTTGGTATTTTCTTTTTAAGACTATTCATAAGCCAAAAATATAAAATGAGTGTAAAATTGCCTATTCCTCCTGAAGGATCAAGCCATTTAAGTGATGTGTTAGACCAGACATGTTTTGGAAATCCTTTATATAATGTTTCTATCATCAATGGTGGAGTAAATACTTCACCTAATTCAGATTTTTCTTTTGATTTTGCTGGTAGATGTTCTTTAATTAGTTTATCTACTTCTTCTCTTAACTTATCCATCTATTTAATATATATATCGATAAAAATATTTTTGTTACTCATTTCTACTTTTTGCCACTCATTTCTTTATGCGCATCCTATGTGATACACTATATGTATCCTATGTGATACACTACAAAAAATTGAATAACTTTAATCTGTATCACATCATACCATATAAAACTAATAAATTAACTTCAAAAATGGGTGCTAATAACAGCAAAAGATCAAATAAAGGCGAACGTGACGAAATTCGCAAGACAACAGTTGAAAAACAAAAAACGGCAGTATCCTCTTTTCGTGATCAATTAAAGTCAAATTCAACTGCAATTGTAACAAAAGAAAATAAATCAAATATTGATACAATGCTAAAAATGACGAGTGTTGCTGAGGTGCAACTTGAACGTGATACGAAGCCATTTACGAAATCGGATTTGATAGCGATTTTAATTAAATTGCGGACATTAAAAGGTGACCTTAAAAGTCCATCAGATGCTAAAAAAATGATTGATGAGTGCAATAAATATTCCGTAGGAGATTTAAATTCTATTATTAGATGCGCTATTTATGATATTCAAGTAGTTATTCCTAATGTACCATTAATTGATAATCATCAACGAACTAACAGCAACAAATTAGTTGTAAAATAATAAAAAAATATTTGTTATATTGTAATAATTTTTAATTAGTTATTTGGCTTATTTTAAGCTTTTTTTTTGTTACTCATTTCTTTATTTTGCCACTCATTTCTGCATTTTGCTACTCATTTCTATATATTTGTATCCTATAGGATACAGTAGTGATACAGTAGTGATACAGTAGTGATACAATAGTGATACAATAGTGATACAGTAGTGATACAGTAGTGATACAATAGTGATACAGTAGTGATACAGTAGTGATACAGTAGTGATACAGTAGTGATACAGTAGTATCTTTTTTGCCACTCATTTCTGCATTTTGCCACTCATTTCTTTAATGCCTTATTTGTATCATATGGGACATAAATTTGTAGCACACATGATACAAATTGTGCCACGTGTAGCACGATAATTGTATCATAGAGGATACACCTAACTGTACAGTGCAAAATAGTCAGCAAAATAGCCAACAAAATAGCCAACAAAATAGTCAGCAAAATAGCCAACAAAATAGCCAACAAAATAGTCAGCAAAATAGCCAACAAAATAGCCAACAAAATAGCCAACAAAATAGTCAGCAAAATAGCCAACAAAATAGTC